>OGFR01000222.1_pt1 | contig 56300 bp, 82 predicted proteins | sample 1571001 | NCBI WGS metagenome assembly OGFR01 (sample SAMEA2582064, study PRJEB24529) | metagenome | biome: Human gut stool | place: China | collected 2011 | reverse complement strand
AATAGATACATTAGTATCTTAGAAGCCCATTACCTTTAGGTGATGGGTAGTTCACTATAGTGATTATTAAAAACAACATATAAAAACAAAAATTGATAAATCAAGTTCTCAAAACTATAGATAAATACTGTATTTTCAGAGATTTTAACTGAATATTATTTTCTAACTTATAGATTAATTATTTATATATAATGATTAATATTTATACTATATGATTAAATTATTTTTTATTTGAAGATTTATTTTTTTATATGATGAAAATTTTTAAAAATTGATGAAAACTTTATTTTGTTATAATAATAATGCAATATATATAAAATAATTTAAGCAATAAATGTTGTATTATAAGATTTGTGATTTAAATAAATGTCAAAATATATTTGAAAAATAATAGTAGTAGGGATGATATTAAGATTTTTAGACACGAAAATAAGACCTGCCATTAGTAAGCGAGGTTAGAATTATCGTTTTGATATTTAAGATTAATAATATGTCTTAACAACCCTGCTGGATTACGAGGTTTCTCACCATGACCATAGTAAGTAAAGTAAACTTCCATGAAACAAGATGTAACATCTTCGTACGAAGTTTGGAGTGATAAACTTGCAATATCATATATTTGTAATTCGGACATTCTTACAAGGTATGGTGCATCATCTAACTTATCTTTATAAGGTTTAAGTTCTGGATGTTTTAAATCAACAGCAGTAGTATTAGTAGAATTTAAAGTAACAATTTCTTCATTTAAAGTATTTATAAATTCTGTAAATTGTTCTTTATAGTATTTAATTCGGTTTTCTTTATCTATAGATACGTTAAATCTATCTATCAATCTGAAGCGGACTTTTTCTATTTTGTCAATATTTTTTTCTATTATGTTTGTTGTAAAAATAGTAGTAATACTATTAACTGCACGTCTTATAACATTTGGTCTACAATATTTAGGAAGATTTCTTCTAATATCTGTCATATTTCGAATAGTAGTAGTTAAATTCTTTATGGGAGAAATATTAAATGCAATAAGTTCTCGAATTATAATACGAAGTTCATTAAGATTTTTGCATTTTAATAATTCTTCGAATAAAGGCTTAGAAATAGGAAAATATCCACGCCCGCCTTTGTTTGCTGGCAAATAATAATTCTTAGCTTCAGGTATAAAAATATTAATATTATCATTTCCAGAAGAAGAGTGGTAAAGATAGCCATATTTTTGTAAAGTAGCATTATTATTTATAATTGTCTTTCTACTACATTTTAAAAGGTCAGCTAAAACTTTTATATTTATGTTTTTTATTACACCATTATTATCTAAACCAATAAGATGATATGCCAATAATAATTTTATAGCATTGGCTTTTAGGCGTGGAAGATAACCATACTTATTACGTTCATTGTGATATATTGTTTTTTTACAATATACTTTTTTAGGGCATGTATCACATTCAGACTGGCAAGTTGTTTTTAAATCATTATAAAGTTTATTTGCTTCATTATATTGGAGGGATGAATGTAATATTATATAATTTTTACAAGAATAACAACCAGTAGATTCTTCATCAACAATATTAGTGATAGTTTCTTCTTTATAGTTTTCTTGTATACCCAAAGCTTTTATTAATATTGCATTACCAATATTAGCAAATTGCTTTAAATTAATTGCGCTATACATATTATATTCCGCTCCTTTCTATAAATTACTTTTTATTATTATATAGCATATTACATTTTTAAGCTTAAGTCAAAAAAGTAAAAACGTACTCCAAATAAGCGGACATTTTAATTTTGCACTCCAAATAAGGGGACAAAATTAAAAATGTACTCCATTTTAACGGACAAAATATAATAAAAAAGACACATATTGAAAATATACTCCATTTTAGCGGGCAAAATTGTTAAAAATTTTTTTAAAATTTTTTTGTACTCCAAATAAGCGGACATTTTGTCTAGACGGGCTAAAATACTGGGATTGCGTAATGCTGTATAATGATTTATCATTTATAAAACTTATTTTCGCACTCCATTTTAACGGACAAAATCGTTAAAACATCTATAGATAGTAGAAAAATTCATTTTTGTACTCCATTTTAGGGGACAAAAATTTTTTTGTACTCCAAATAAGCGGACATTTTAATTTTGTACTCCATTTTAGCAGACAAAAATAGGACTACTCCAATAATAGTAGTCCCTTTATAGAAATTTTAATCATTTAAAATCATCAATCTCAGCTTGAGATAGGGGAAGAAAATTAATTGTAAAAACATCCTTATTTAAGATATATGATTTTATAACAATACCATTCTTTACAAATTCATCAAGACTTTCTTGTATAAGTTGTAAGTTTTTCTTTTTATTTTTCAATTTAAAACGAACAATTCTTTGAAAATAAGAGTAACTGTAATCATCGCTTTGGTTGTCTTGATGTATTATTTGCTCTTGTTTTAAAGCATAACATATAATTTTAGATAGATTATTTGTTAAAAGAATGTAATCAGCCGACGTGATTGATACTAGCTTTTCTTCTACAATTCCATTAAAAAGGATATCGCCAAATGTTGCAATAATATAAGCTCTCTGTGAGCTATCGTGTTTTATTAAAATATTATCAAATAAATTAAAGTGTAATGAGGTGTCATCACTTTCATAAGAAAAATTGTATTCGACAAGCCTTTTGCAAATTGTCTCTATTTTTGTGAATATTCGTTTTCCTGGTTTATAATCTCCAACAAACAATTGAGCAACCACTGATAAATCCATTGTAACAGATTTATATTTAAAAAATTCTGCCGTGTCGATATTTGATACTAAAATATTAATCAACTCTAAATCATCTGATGACATAGTTTTTAAATTTGGTAAGTTATTTTCCTTTTTTGTGTTATCAACAGTCATTTCTAACAAATTTTTATCGTTTTCGTCTTTTATAACCTCTTTAAAAATTCGATTACTTGCACTTTTAGGGACTAATGAGAACGGAGTAGGGGAGAATAGGGGCTTTTCTATTAACTCTGTGGGATATGTTCTAATAAAAGAATTTATATTACCACCAAGTTCATCAAAAATATATGTAGCAACATTGATTATAATATCACTTTTTATATTTTTTATGATAGAATTAGATTGTTTTCCCACAGTTATAGGACACTGAGGCAATAGAATTTCTTCACTGTTGTACCATTTTTCAAATTTTTTAAATTCTTCTTTAACAAGCTGTTCTAATGTTTTATTTTTATATAATTTAAAGTATTCTTCATAAGATAATGAGGAAGCAAAAGTATAAATATTAAAAAAAGGATTTTTTACATCAGTTATAGAATATAAATTGTAATCCTTTATAGTTTTTTCATATAAGCGTTTTATTTTTTTTCTTCTAGTATCTTTTATTTTTGAAACCAAAGGGGTTAAATCTTGTTTATTAACTTTTCCTTCAAAAAATTCATCAATTGTTTCTTCAACGATATCCGAAAATTTATAGTCTTCAAATTTTAAAGCTGATTGTTGTCTTTCAAAATAAAATTTAATTTTTGAATCTACATGTTTTGTGGCTTCTTCAATGAATTGCTTCAAATAATATTGGCTCATAAAAAATCCTTTCATTAAGTTAAAATTAATATAATTATAACATATAAAAAAGTAGAAGGGTATATTGATGTCAAAAATAAGATTATTTTTAGAAGCAAAACACTTCGCTAAATCATCGTTTAACGAAGTTAAATCATAAAATTTAATTATATAAATAAAAGCCCAAAGCTATTTTTAAGCAATGGGCTTGTCTATTTTATATTAAAATTTAATTTTAATTTACTGAATAATTTTAGGCTTTTCCTGTAGAACCAATTCCACCACGACTAACTTCATCTAAGTGTTCAACTTCTTCAAAAATAATTTTTGGTTGGATTTTTTGAATTTCAAATTGGCAAATTCTATCATTTTTATGAATGACTGTATCCCTTAAAGCAATAGCTGGAAATCTCCATTCATCATTTTCACCTGAATAACTGTTGTCAATTTGACCTACAGAATTGGCAAGAATAATACCAAAATTCTTATATGTGCTACTACGAGGATATACATTGGCTTTGTAGCCTTCAGGAAGCTTCATGCCAACTCCAAGTCTAATAAGTTTAAAATCACCTTGCTTCATTTCTACTGTTTCGGCTGCTCTAAGGTCAATTAAATCACCTTGATTAATTTTTTCTATTTTATCTATTTCCTTATCAAAGTATTTAATTTTAATAGTTTGTGCTAAAATCACAGGGTTTCCTTTCACATTGATAAATTTTGCCGTATAATCTTTACTTCCCAAGTTCTTTTTCATATTTTTTATAATTCCTTTCTTAATTAAATTATCTATTTCTTTATTGATATTATTAGTAATTATTCTATTTAATTTATCATTCATGCGTTCTTTCATGTAATATGGATAATATGTACCACTAACATCTTTAACTGTTATATTAAAGCGTTTGGCTTCTAAATCAATGTGAAAATTAGCCCATATTAATGTTGTGCCATTTGAATATTTATAACAAGAGATTTTATAACGATATTCACCGTTTTTATAATAGAAACCATAATCTTTAAGAGTTCTATTTGTTACATTTTCTTCGATAATATAATTATAATTCATAAAATTTACTCCATAATTGTCTACATATTTATATTAATTTGATTTGTTCTTCAAGATATTTTTTAATATTCTTCATATTCTCTTTCATCACTTACTTGTGGTGCATTTTTCTCAGCTTCAATAACTTTTTGTAAACATACTTTTCTGTCAGAAAAAACAATATCATTTAATCTATTATACGAAAATGAATAAGAATGTTTATCTCGTTTGTCTACTCCTACGAAACAGTCATCATATAAACTTCTTATCATTAATTCGCATACTTCATATATTCCTACTGGCTTAAGCATTCGAGCATAATAGACCATTTTACCTTTTTGAATATCTGTTTTATTCATGTTTATGTCTCCTTAATCACAATATAAAACTACTTTGTTCTGAACAAGAGACTGCTTTACATCAATCACTCGTTGGTTTTTTGAACCTCTGAATCTTAATGATAGGTCTTTCTGCTCATCTATATATTCTCCGTCAACTACAACATCACATAATTTAATGATTTCTCTACGTTTAAAATTATTTAATCCTTCTTGAGATAAACACGATGATTGTCCTCGAAAGATTTCTGAATAAGAATATCCTGTATACAACCAGATTGTTTTCTCAGGAAAAGAAATACGGATTTCATTATCATTTTGATGCGCTGAAACCCTTGATTTATAAGGATTTTCAAGATTGACATTTTGTGAAATTGGATATTTTTCACGAATTGTCCGTATTAAGTCCAAAACTCCGTCAAGATTTTGTTCTGCTAAACATTCTCCACCAAGAAGTGACACACGTTTAATATATGGTCTATCAATAAGTTCCATAAATTTATTTTTTGTTTCTTCTGTCCACTCTTTTCCACCATTAAAATCCCATGTATCAGAATTAAAACAGTTTTTACAGTGAAATGGACAACCTTGGACGAAGAGGGAGACTCCAACTCCCTCTCCATTTGAAATATCAAGGTTACGCATACTTGAATATCTCATATTATTCCTCCTCAATGTCGTCAAGATGTGGTACTCTATCATGAATATCACCAAGTCTACCCTGATTCCATCCATTACGTGCCGTACCTTTGTATCCACAAGTTCTACGAGTAATATCCATAGTTCTTACATCTCTATTACCACAATTAGGACACTCCCAAATCAACTTACCACCTTCATCAATAAGTTTGATTTCTTTGCTCCATCCACATTTCTGACAATAATCACTCTTTGTATTTAATTCAGCATACATATTATTGTTATAAATGAATTTCATTACTTCAAGTACAGCAGGAATATTATTCTCCATATTTGGACACTCGATATATGAAATACTTCCACCTGGACTTAATCTTTGGAATTTAGCTTCAATACGAAGCTTCGCAAAGGCATCAATATGTATAAATACTGGGATATGATAAGAATTTGTGATGTATGTACGATCTGTAACTCCTTCAATAATACCAAATCTCTCTTTAAGTTTTTTTGCAAACTTTTCTGTAGTCGCCTCCAATGGAGTTCCGTATAAGCTGTAATCAATATTTTCGTCTATTTTCCATTGAGAGCATTTATTATTCAATGCTTGCATTACTTCAAGACCGAATTTTTCTCCAATACCCTCATCACAATGATAATGTCCAGTCATATACTTAACACATTCAGCAAGTCCTGCATAACCAAGGGATAAAGTTGAATAGCCACCAAAAAGTAGTTTATCAATAGGTTCACCCTTTTTAAGTCTTGCAAATGCTCCGTGTTGCCAAAGAATAGGAGCAATATCTGACTTTGTTCCACGTAATCTCTGATGTCTAATCTTTAATGCTTTATGACATAACTCTATACGTTCCTCAAATATACGCCAAAATTCATTGAAATCTCCACCTGATGATAATGCAATATCTGGCAATGATACAGTTACAACACCAGAATTGAAACGTCCATAGAATTTCGGTTTACCATTTTCATCATGCCATACTGTTAAAGCACTTCTACACCCCATTACAGGATAGCAGTTACCATCTTTCATCTCTTTCATAATTTTTTCTGAGATATAATCAGGAGTTAATCTCTTCATAGAACATTTAGCTGCCATCTCAGTAAGATACCAATATTTATCTTCTTCATGAATATTGTCCTCCTGAAGAACATAAATAACTTTTGGAAATGCAGGTGTAATGTAAACACCTTCTTCATTCTTTACACCAAGGTAGCTCTGACGAAGTTCCTCTTCAATTAACATGGCTAAATCATCTTTTTCTCTCTGATTTTTAGCTTCGTTTAAGTACATAAATAATGTAATAAATGGTGCTTGACCGTTTGTAGTCATAAGCGTTGTGATTTGGTATTGAATTGTTTGAATTCCTTTTTCAATTTCCTTCTTTAAACGCTTTTCTACAACATCTTCAATGTCAGTTGCATCAATAAATTTGAGCAATTTATCTTTGTTTTTATAGAACTTCTCCTGATCTTTTCTTAACTTTTTACCAAGAACTTTTCTAGGCTTAACCCATTCTTTTTCATCAATATTTCTATAAAGATATTCTTGTTCTTCAATTACTTCTTTTCTGATTTTCTGTCTTGAAATATCCACGAATGGAGCAAGATGTGCTAAAGAAATGCTTTGTCCTCCATACTGACTTGAAGCGACCTGTGCAATAATTTGTGTTGCAACTGTACATGCCGTAGAAAAACTATGCGGTTTTTCAATCAATGTTTCGCTGATAACTGTACCATTCTGCAACATATCCTCAAGATTGATAAGACAACAATTGTTCATATACTGAATAAGATAATCAAGATCATGTACATGAATTAATCCATCATCATGAGCTTGTACTATTTCAGGTGGTAGAATATACCTTCTTGATGCATCTTTACTTACAATTCCTGCTAAATAATCTCTTTGTGTTGTATTAAGTCTTGGGTTTTTATTAGAGTTTTCGCTATTCCAATAGTCACTTTCTCCACTCAATAATTCTGTGATTTCTGTATCAATTGTATTCTCATTTTCTCTCTGAAACTCACGAATACTTCTATATCCTTCATATGCTTTTGCAGTAAGTCTCTGCTTCTTAGTAATCAATTTATCATAAACCATTGATTCAATATCAGAGATACTTACTTCTTCTTTATCCTTACACTCATTTTCGATTTCATTTGCAATGTCTTCAGCAATCTTAGGCTTAATAATACCAGAGCCATTCTTCATTGCTTTAAGAATTGCATTAGAAATTTTTGATTTATCAAAATCAACTTCTGTACAATCTCTTTTAATAACTACCAATTTATCTTTCTCCTTCCTTAAAGCGTAATCATTGCAACAGCTATTACACATATTCCAACGCCAATAATAGCTTTCCAATTTATCTCAAATTCAATAAAATTAAATATATTCAATAAATGGATTAAAATATTTACCCATTCCTATACATTTAATATGTTCTCCGTTTTTATAATAATCTTTCCAATTATTATTGCTACTTTCTGTTACTACACAATAAGCACAAAACACAAAATAATTGAGAAGCAGTTCTACAGTAATCTTATTTACATTAAACATTGTGAAATTATTGTAATAATTCTCCCTTCCTTTTTTCTGATGGTTGACATATAATTGAAAATATCTTTTTTTGTTTTTTCATTCACATATATATCATTGAAAAGATACATTTTATAATCTAAATGACTACTCATAATTTAATTTTCCTTTTCTACAAATCCTATAATTTTCCCATCGTTAATTAAAACAGATTTATTTTTATATATAAATTGTTCTAAACAATCTTCTATAGTAACTTCATTCCAATTTATCATCACTTTTCTCCCATTCAAACAATATATTCTTACAATTACCATCCATATCAGGTTTAAAATTTTCTCGTATAATTAATATGTCAAATGGAACATATTTGTCATGCCTAACGCATTCAAAATGTTGACACTCTCTATTTCCACAGTATAATTTAGCACCATATAATGAACTCATATTACCACATCACCACTTCCCATGTTTTTTATATAAATAATCCATAGAGATACAAGTTTTAGCTATTTCATTTGGAGTTTTATCATCTGTTTGAATTATAAAATCTACTTCAATGTGCTTAAAATCTTTTTTGTCAGCTTTATATCTTCGTTTTAATTCTTTTTTATTTTCACCAGAAGATTTAATTCTATTTTTCATTCTTCTTTTGATTTCTTTATTTGAAGTTTGAAGATATATAGTAGCAATATTAACTTTTTCTTTTAATTTTTTAGCACCATCAGGTGTTAAGATTATAACTTTGTTTTCTCCAATTATATCATCTAAACAACTGCCATAATACCATTCACCATTTTTAGTGATATATTTTCTATATTCTAAAAATTTATTTTCTTTAATCATATTTAAGAATTCATTTTCAGATATAAAATAATAGTCTTTATTAAGTATTTCTCCTTTTCTTGGTGGTCTAGTTGTATAAGTAACTGCTTTTGTATATCCCATGTTACACAGTTCTTTAACAACAGAATCTTTGCCAGAATTAGATTTTCCTTCAATACAAATACTCATCCGTTTTTCGTTCCTCCTCTTTTATATTTTGCGTTGATATTTTACAGACAATCAATACAATTAACATTATTACAAATAGCACCAATCCAAGTGTTCCAATTAATATTTTATTCACCATAATATTCTCTCTTTCTTTTTAAGTTTATATTGCATATTTTTTTATAGCTTTAGAAAATCTTTCTATTTCACTTTTATCATCTGTAAATATTCGTACATATAGTGGTTGTAAAATATTTAATCCAAGTATCAATATTATTGTCTTTGCGTCTAAATAAAGCTCATTATCATCCGAAATTTCTATATCGCAAGAGAAACTCGAAGTTATACAAACAAAATCTGAAACAGATTTTAAATTATTTATTAATATTTTATAATTTGAACATGTTTCCATCTTTATTTTTTGTTTCTCCTTTATTAAAAATATATTCTTATATAAGATATTTCTCCTTCAAAAATACCACCTAATGTAGACACATCACCTGTATTACCCCACTGATTTGATATATTCGGAATTAATGTTGGTTCATGTACTACAAATTCCACAATAGAACCATTATCTATTGTATATTGTCCTAGAGCATCAGTATGTTCATCAGCCTTACAATCAGCTAATATACAAGGAATTATGTCACCTGTTTTCATCACAATATCAAATTTTATGCCTACATCAGTTGAATAATATGAACCAATAGCGCAAGCATATCTGCCATTAATCATATAAATACCGCTATCATCTAATTCATACTGAGATTTTAATTGATATTGTATAGAAGACTTATTTGTGATATGTCTTGCATCCATATAGCTTTTAAAAGGTTTTCCAGTTGGAACATCTAAATCAATATAATCATTGTAATAATTTTCTTCTATCGTATAAGAAAAATCATCATCTTCTATGTATTCAATATCATAATTTGTTTCTTCAATAATTATATTCTCTTCTTGTAATTCAACATCTTCATCAATTTTATTACCACCATTATTTTCATTGGCTATTCTTTTTTGTTGTCTGTCAACAAGAGATTGTTGAAATTTGTTATAAAATTGTTGTTTTGAATAGTTAGTCTGTGCTGCTTTTGCAGTTATATTGTTATTTTCAGCCCACAACGGGGCTGAAAGTGCTATAGAACTAGCTAATAAAAGCGCATTAGCTGTATTTACTGTCTTACGAATCTTAAACACCCACTTTCGCTGAAATTATTAGTATATAATTTTAAATATTGTTCATTAGATGAGTCGAAACCGATAGATTTCATTCGTGCATCAATTATTCCTGATTCATTTCTTATCTCATCTACTTCATTATTCTCCTTTGTTCCTACGGCAACATATGTTTTATCATCTATATCATTGAGAATTTTCTTTAATTGTCCTGCATTTAAATACATTTATGTATTATCACCACCTTTGTTTTTTATTTAATCATTTCAAGAAATTGTTCTTCTGTTATAATAGGGATATTAAGTGATTTTGCTTTTTTATTTTTAGAACTATTAGAATCAATATCATTGTTAATTAAAAAGTTTGTCTTTGTACTTATAGAACCCGATACTTTACCACCATGATTTTCAATATCTATTTTAAGAGAGTCACGATTTGAATAGTGATTAAGAGAACCTGTAATTACAAATATTTGTCCTGTTAATGAATTATTATTGGATTTAGTAGGCTTCTCAAAGTTAAATTTTTCTGATAATTGTAAAATATCTTCACCATTTTTGTTCCAATATCCAATGATAGACCAGACCTACCAAGGACATCTCCAATACCATCTATGTGAGTAAAAGCATCTTTGCCCCCACTCATTAATGCACCAATAAAAGCAGCGAGGTCATATTCACAATATTCTGCTATATCTTTACTTGTTGATTTTCCTAAAAGTGGAATAGATAACGAATATAAAAATCTTTGAAGATTTGTATTTCGTGACTCTTCTATAGAAGAAAGAAGTTTTTCAACAGACTTTTTACCAAATCCATCTAATGACTTCATTTCTTTTTCATGGTCAGATAAATGATAAATGTCTTGAATTGAATTTAACCAACCAAGATTTATAAATTTTTCAATTGTTTGTTCAGAAAGATTTTCGATATCTAATGCGTTTCGACTTGCTGCATGTACTAATTTGCCCAAAAGTTTACCTTTGCAATCTGGATTTTCACACATTAATACTTCTGAATCATTCTCTTTCACAATTTTAGTAGGTTGACCACAAATAGGACATTTATCAGGAATGCTAAAATTACCACTTTTATCAATGCTATCATGTATTTTTGGAATAACCATATTAGAACGATAGACTCTAATTCTATCGCCAATTCCAAGCATCATATCTTTAATATATGTAATATTGTGAAGAGTTGCTCTTGTTGTAATTGCTCCATTTAGGTCAATCGGCTCGAAGATAGCTACAGGATTGATTAATCCCGTCTTAGAAGTATTCCATTCAATATCTGTAAGCACTGTCTCAAATAACTCATCTTCATATTTATAAGCCATTGAATGTCTGAAGAATTTATCTGTACGTCCCATAGATTCAGCTAATTTATAATTATCAACCGCTATGACAGATCCATCATAAGGAATATTATGTGAATCTGCTAACTCTCTAATGTGGTTTAATAAAGTTATTAATTCATCTTTTTGATTAATTATAGGTGATTTTAATATTGGTATGATTTCAAAACCAATGTCTTTAGCCTGGAATAAATCTTCACTTGGCTTCTTATGTTCAAAACCTTTAATTACCCTCCAAGCCACAAACCTCATGTTCCTACTTGCAGCTTCTTTATTATCAAGTAATTGCAATGAACCAGATACAAGATTTCTTGGATGTTTATACTTCTTATCCTCTGGTAGTTTATCATTGATTTCTCTGAAAGTATCCCATCCAATAATTGTTTCACCGTCAATAATCAATTCATTCTTATAAGGAATTTCTTTTGGTACATTGCTCATCGTTAATACATTTTGAAGACATTCAGTACCTCTTACTCCATCACCTCTAGTCTCTGCACCAATTAGTTTTCCATCAATATAATGTAATGAAGTAGTTAATCCATCAGCCTTCACAGATAAAAAACAATCTTTATTTCCAATAAATTCTATTAACTCATTTACTGATTTTGTTTTATCAAGTGAAAGCATTGGATGATTATGTTCTACTTCTTTTAATTCATCTGCAACTGAATAACCAACATTATGCGTTGGACTATTTGACAGTACAATTCCTGTTTCTTTTTCAAGAATTATTAATTCGTCATATATTTTATCCCACTCATAATCAGACATAATGGGGTTATGATTGTAGTAAGCTTCTGATGCCTCATTAAGTTTTTTTATTCTATTTATAATTTTACTTGTATCCAACTCAATCTCTCCTCTTTAGAAAATATTTTACATATCTGATAACTTTAATTCTTTAATTTCTTTAGATATAGTGTATTCGTTTTTAATAACATTACTATAAGAAATAGGTCTATAATAATGTAGTCTACACCATTCTTTCGCTATATCTTCAGTTTCAGCATATCCATCGACAACAACATAGGGATTGTGTCGAACATCCATTTCTACATGACTAACAATTACCATATTATTATTCTCCTAATGAAACGAACATTTACTGTCTTTTAGGTTTTCTTCCACAAGATTTACTCTCTGTGCAATAACCAACTTCATCACACTTCGCATGAAAAAGATTATCTACAATCCACCTCCACTCATCAGAATATTCTCTTAATGCATTGCAAATATCTCTGAAAAGTTCTCTATATTCCCAATATGCTCGGCTACACATTCTTACTCTACTCATTTCAATAAGACTTCTTAAACTACGTTTATCTACCATCTTTGTACAATAAGCTAATGGAAGTAACATTGTTGCATCTTCGATTGGTACTCCATTATTAATAAGGTGTTTAATATTTGTGTTGATATATCTCATAACACTATGCCATGTCGCAGCAACGTCTTCATTAATTGATGATGGTGTTATATAATCAAATCCGTCACCTTTGGAATAATCAATATATCTTGTACTTGCCTGTAATCTTGTTGCTCCAACTACGTGAGTGTAATATTCACGGATTGTTTTTGCTGAATATCCATCAATAATCATTTCAACATTTGGATATTCCATAACTCTTCCGTGACCAGACTTAATACAATCAAGTCCACGTTTGTAATTTTTTTCGTCATCTGTAATATTCGCATTCCAACAACATCCTGCTCTTGTACCCATCAATGTAATTGGATTCTTAATTGTTTCTGGTAAAATTGTAATTATTCCCATTAAATCCTCCTATTCTAACTTCAAGTCAAAATCCAATTTGCCCGAAATATTTTTTATACTTTTGTATATTATTTCTAACATTATACCTACAATCCTAATCATCTACTGTATCTTTTCACTTGTTTTTTTGAATTTGTTACATATTGATGTATCTTGATTAAGATAAAAATTTACTGTATTATTTAAAAATTCATTTGGTTTACCACAGATATAATCAAAATGCTAATCGTCATATATTCCATATTTACAATTTTTGCACACTATTGATTACCTCCTGTTTGACCTCTGAAAGCCTTAATTTTAGGGTATTTCAAAGATCAAGATTCCAAAAATTATTGCATATTCAATTTATAAAAAAGATTGCTAATAAAACCTTCAATCTCGGTATGAATATTTGCAGTATCATCTTCCATATATTCAATATATAAATAAGATAAGGTATCTTCTTTACTTAAAAGAAATTCCTCAAACTCATCTGATATTATATTCTCCGAAAAGTAATTCACAATCTCTTCTTTAATACAGTATTCATATGAATATCTTTTCAGAAATTTATTAGATGGCAAGTCAGAATTGGTGACTAAATCATTAACCCAACTATTCATTTCTTCATTTAACTTCTTTGTTAATTTATCCATTTTAATTTACTTTCCTATTATTTTTTATTTCTTTAATTGCTTCCCCAATAATTTTAAATTCTTCAATAGTAAACCGATTTCCACGTACCATATTACAAAGACTACAACAAGGTACAACATTATTTTTACAATGCCCCTTACTATTGTTTATTCTATCTAATCCAATATTCTCTGTATCTCCACAATAAAAACAAGATTGGTTTAAGATATTCTTGAGTTCTTCATCGGTTAGATTATATCTTGAATTAATAGGATATTTCTTGTCTCTGCATTTGCATTCCCTTTTAATTCTCTTCCAACTCGATTCATTAGAAGTATTCCTTTTTTTAGGAAGTTTAGGTTCTTTTCCTTTCTTATATATCTCTATTTTGTTATCCTTATAGTATTTGATAATACTTTTTCTGATATTTTCTTTATGCTTTTCTGACATCTCACCCTTGTTTCCACAAGACCTACATAATCTTTCTTCACAGCCTTTATATGGTTTTATATATCCTCTTGATACACCACAATTATTACAATAGATATTGTATTTAGGATAAATATAGCCATCTTTATCTTCTATTAAAATAAAATCCTTATAATCTATCATATTAATTTATCCATTTTATCAAAGTGTTTCCCATGTATCCTTTTTCAAAGCAAAACCACGCATAAGCAACTGCACTTCCACCACCAGCTCTCATTTCATCAAACAGTGCATTCTTCGCACATAAAATACGACTACTTGATATATACACACATTTAGGTGGATATTTCTTAAATAATTCCTTACGAGCCTTTCCCTCAAGGAACTGGACTTTAAGAAACATAAACACCCTACATCCATCAGAAATTAATTCCATTGCATGTTCAATGAATTCTTTTGCATATTTATATGGAGGATTTGTTAAGATATCACCATTCCAAGGCTGATTATATTTAAGAAAATCAATTCCACCTTCACCATAACCTCTATCAATTAAGTCGGTAGAACGAACTTCATATCCAAAGTTCTTCAATCTTTCAGATAAATGTCCTTCTCCACAAGAACATTCCCAGATAGGCTTATTAAATGTAACACCACCATCATTTAATAAAACATCAATTGCAATAGGATCTGTTGCATAATAATCTTCATTCTGTCTTTCTTTATCAGTATGATTACTTGCTCCTAAAGTCTTAAAAATACTATTCTTATTACCTGTCCAATCTTTTTCTGTATTATTTTTCAAATTTGTTCACCAATAGTAGCTGCGCAGCTTTACTCACATGTGAACGTTTTTCCTTTCCTTGTTTTGTAATTATATTGTTATATTCTCTTGTTTGTCCTGAATATTGTATAGTTTTCGTGACAAGCCAAGAAACCAAAATTTCTTCTTAACTTAAAATCTGTATGATTAAATTAATCAAATTAATTGCGACTGCAAATAATGAAAATCCAAGAGTATAACATGAAGTCCACAAATTCTTCTTTTTAATTTTCATATAAATTGGAACTCCAATCATCCATAAAACTGCCAAAGTCGTTACAATACAAAATAAAATTATCAATATTTTCATCACAATATTCTCCCTATCTTCTACATTTGACGCTACCGCCAGCATCAATATCTCCTGATACATTTCCACAAGTTACTGAACCACCTGCTTCAATGTCGCCTTTGACATCTCCGCTAACTTCACAACTACCACCGCAATCAATACTTCCTGAATTACCGTGAACTTCTACTGATCCACCGCAATTAATTTTATTTACATCTCCTTCAATGACCACCTTAATATCACCACTGCTACATTCCTGAATAGTTTTGCCATCAACAATTACTTTTCCATTATTGATGACTACATTACTTCCTGAGCAAGTGATTGTTTTACCATTAATAGTTATTCTGTTCATATCGTCCTCTCTTTCTATATTCTCTGTTAATCTTGATACTCGACATGATAATCTGTTATTTCAATCTCATCTCCACAAGGTAATTCAGGAATAGCATCTTCTCCATATTCCCATCTGATAGCAAGACTTCTATTACAATCACAACCAAAATTACCTTCTGTGAAATAAAAAATTGCACTATCTTCTGGATATTCATATCCTAAGTCATAATGAATGACAAATGTTTTGTCCTTATATTTAAGAGTAGCAACAAAAATTGTCCTTTTATGGCTCATAATTCCATGTTTACAATCAGTTGCCAGTCCTTGTTTCTCATATTTATCCTGTCTGATTAACTGAATAAACTTGTTCTTTTCTTCCTCTGTATCAAAATAGTAATAACCCTCTTTGATACCTAAATCTTTCTCGATGGATGGATTGGCATCGTGATTCCATGCACCACCCCAAATATGAATCATCCATTCTTCTTTCTTGCTCATATAATTATTCTCCTATTTATGATACAAATTTAATCATCAATCCAATTGTGTAAATCTTTCTCATCAATTTCCTCATCTTTATAGAAATATGTGTCCATAAACTTGTTTATTGAAAATCCACAATCAGATAACGCATACTGAAGAACTGTAATCATAGCTCTGACTTCTGTTTTACTAAATACTGCAAATAACTGATCCTCATCAAAATCAAAATCACAAGTGTCTATAGTAGACCAATTAGTAATTCTTTCTGTTCCTACAGTACATTTATTTTCATGATCAATAAATGGTGACAATGACAATGTACTATAAAATCCTACTTTGTTCTCAACTCCGTCATATTTTTCATTGTGACCTGTAATAATCTCGAAATCACCATCTATTGTATCTGGTGTGTATCCACAAAATACTGTTCCATTTGGCATTGCAGCCAATGTTTTTCTATCTACTATTCTCATTAAAATATCCTCCAAGCACTTGTAATAACATTATTTACTTAATATTCTTTAATCTCTTATGACTCAAAACATTCAGTGTATCTTCAATACCTTCATAATAAGCAGACTTCAAATCTGGATTATCATAATTTCTTGCTTTATCAAAAACTTCTTTTATGTACTTCTCTTCATCCTTTTTATCTATTGATAAACGCTTGATTTTACCAATGCAATCATCACATATATCTAAGCTGTTAAATAACTTATTCCAAATTCGACAGCCATTAATGTATCTTTTAGCAATTCCTGTAATATCAAGTTCAAAACCAGGAATTCTATTTCCACAAATATCACACACTCGATAGTTTACTTTTGACACTCAATCACCTCTTGTTCTTGTCCATAAATTCATTTAGAATGTTATTCTTTTCGTCATCATCGTAAGAAATACACCAATATTTTTGAAGCTTTAGTACATGTTGCACCTGCTCTTTTGAAAATAGATATAAATGGTCAGTTACAACTGCAATTCTTTTACTCCTATCTGGATGACAATTACCACCAAAAAGACACTGACATTCATTTATGTTATATTCACAAATTGGACAATGTTCTGTATTAATTTTCTTTTTGAATAATCTAAACAAATTTTTTTACCTCCTATAACCTAATGAAATATCGCTTTCGTTTTTATTTCAATCTGCTCTTATATTGCTCAATGCCATATCTTTCAAGAGAACCACTTGTCATAGTAGACATTTCTACATTTGTATTTAACAGAATTGACAATACAAGTGGCAGATCATCAATTAGAATATTTTTACTTCTTTTCATTGGATCAATACTGGCAAATTCATATGCTGAATAAATCTTAACCTCTTTATCAGTAACTCTTTCTGCTAAATCACGAAGATACTGTTTCATACTCTCTGTTCCTACAATAATTGGATATCCTGTCTCTACTGCTTTCATAATCAGTCTTGTTGACTTACCATATCCTCTTGGCACGTTTAAAATTTCCATGTATATATTCTCCTATCGTTTTTAAAAATTTGGATGGAATGATGGCATAAGCTGAAGCTTGAATAAATTCTTCTCATGCATTGAATCAATCTTCCTTATAACTCCATGTAAAACCTTTGCAATTTTTTTGTTTACCTGAACAACATGCTTGAATACTTTGATGACTTACACCTAAAGATTTAGCTGCTTCAGTTATACTTGTCCACTCCTTAATAAGATTATTATTCTTATCTTTTTGGAATATTGTTACCGCCCTCGTCCTATTTGGTGTTGTCGCTCTTTTGATTATTTCCTCAACATCAACATTCTTGCTATTATATGCCCACGCAAATCCACCTGCCGTCTTACAATTTCCTTTGCAACAATCTGAAATTTGACCAGATGATATTCCTGTCGCTCTATAAGCATCTTGCATACTATTATATTCTCCAATAATATTTTTATTGCTGATGTCTATTTGTACGACTTTTCTCTTGAAAACTCGTTTATTTTTTATTTGTAAATCATTCTTGATTTTTTTAGAAGAAAAAATATAATTATCAAACACAATGTTATTTTTTAAACATTTTTTATAAAATCCCTGTACTATTTTTTCTTTCGTATTAAAATTAGTGTATCTGATGATTAATAACGGAATATTATTTTCACTACAATATTTTTCTTTTAATTCGTCTAATTTTTTCTATGTAAGAAATTCTCTTTCTTCTTACTATCCGATTCGCTATTAAAAGTAAATGGAAAATAATGTTGCTCTCCTTGTAGTTCAACCAAAAATAAAAGTTTCTTATTTTCTGGATGAAAAATTGCAAAATCAAATGGCAATCTTCTTTTATATTTACAATCGTCAAATTTATATTGCATATCAAATACAATATTTTCATCTGTTAAAAAATTGCTTAGTTCAAACTCTGCCACAGATGATAAACATCCGCACGATTTAAGTTTTCCAGTTGTTAAAGAAGTACACGAGGCATCAATTCCACCACCACAATCACAATCACATCTCCACAACGACCTGTGATCTTTTATACCAAGGTATTCTTTTACAATTAATTTTCCAAATCGTCTTCCAATTAAATCATTTATAAGTCTAGTTGAATTTTTATTTATACAACCACATGATTGTGTATGTCCAGATTTTAAATGCCCAGCAGCAACCAGAATTAATTTTGGATTGCCACAATCACATTTACACCACCATCGAACATGACCACTTTTATCATTGTCTCCTCGTTTAATTGCTGTCAATTTCCCAAACTTCAAATTAGTTAAATCTTCTGCCATTAGTCTATATATCTCTTTAAATTTGTTTTATAATATGGAATAGGCATTCTTTTAAAACGATATTTTTCTACTCTATTATCTATTTCTCTCTTGATATTTTCGTTATCAATCTCTCCTGTTCTAATATACTTATCCATAACAGAATACTTAAATCCTAAAGCTTCTTCATCTGTACTTCCACATAATCCGTCAGATGGAACTTTTTCAATTAGTTCTTTTGGTAATCCAAGTTCATATCCAATTGCTTTTACTTCTTCAACTGTTAAATCAGATAATGGTGAAAAATCGCCTACTGCATCTCCCCATCTTGTTTCCCAAGATAATAGTGTCTCTGAAAGATTGCATGTATTAGCAACACGACCATTTACAGACTGACTAACTGCATATAAAGTTGCCATTCTGATACGTGCAGGAAGATTTGTAGATGTTTGTTCACTTATTTTAATTTTTGCTGGAAACTGTTTTTTAATTTCAGTAACTGCATTCATAATATTCATCGTGTAACTTTTTATTTTAAGATGATTAATTAACATAACGGAATAATCAATATCGCTCTGTTCACCACATGGCATAAGTACACCAATTACTCTATCCTTTCCAAGAGCTTCTACACACAAAGCCGCTACAATACTTGAATCCTTACCGCCTGAAATTCCAATTACCGCATTACAATCCTTGCCATTCTTCTCAAACCAATCTCTGATCCACTGTACTACTTCGTTCTTTACTGTCTTTGCGTCAAAATTACTCATGCTTTATCTCTCCTTTTTCAATCTTCTCAATCAATGTAAGTAATTCATTGTATACCTGAATTAAACCGCCTCTGTCATCAATATAAACATTTGCATATATTTTTCTACCTGCAAAAGCTACAGATGCATCACAATTGATACCTCTATACTTGATATTGTTGTCCTTTAGATACTGCTCAATCATTCCGTATTTATCTTCACCATTCCCAGTAAAAATAATTATCTCTGAATAATTCTCCCATCTTTGTAAAAGATTGATGACATTCTCATATGTCCTACCCTTCTTATGGAAGTCATAAATCGTATCATCGAAATCTACACAAAAAAGAAGCTTGCCATATTTCTTAAATTCTTCCTCTAATCTATTGTAGGAATTATTGGCTTGAAGATAAAAATCCATATTACTTTCCTCCATACATTCTGTTCCTAATATCCTCAAATGTATCCTCTCTTACTAATTCTCCATTCTTGAATACAGTTGTAAGCAAACTATCTTCGTTCATATCGAGTAACTGATCCTGACACTTCAGTTCTCCATCTTCTTCATATACCTTGCAACATCCCTTATGAGATTTCTTTAAATGGCTTGTATCAGTCTTCGGATCTTTGAAGATCATAAGCTTCTTACCATCAATAACTCCATAAGTAGCCTTCATTGCAATTCCAAAAGTATCTCTTGTAACAACAATCATCTTTCCATTCTCGACAATAGCTGTAAAACAAAATGCACCTACACCATAAGCAATGTTATTAGCTGCAAATCCACGCTTTTCTAATTCTTTCCAAATAGTTTCTACATTAGAAAGTGTGCAGCCATCACCATAAATAATACCAATATGCGGATCTAATACCTTATAACCTTTACCATTTACAGAACCGCCAAAAATCTCCCATAACCTTTCAACTGTCTTAACTGAAATCTCTACAATATCACCACTATCAGGACGAACCAAGAGCTTTCCATTATGATTCATAATCTCTTCTTTACACTTTGGAAGAATATTATTTACCATATTCCAATAATCATAAGTATCTGAAACCATACTAAATGATGTATTTGGATATAACTCTGTTAAAAGCCTCTTAACAAACGTAATCTCATCTCCATCAATTGAGAAATTAGCACCCATTACAGAATGTTCTGTTGATACTGCACCAATTCCAATACCATTATTCTTACAATCAGCATTGTAATATTTATCAATATATGTAATGGCAGGAATAGTTGAAGTCTTATTGAAAGATAATAACCATGAAGCAGAACATCTTGTAGCTTCGTCCATACAAGACATACCTCTCATACCAAAATCAGCACAAGCCATATTGCCAGGTAAACCGTCTGTTGTTTTGTTATACCAATAATCTGCAATCTCACGATACATATGACCAATAGTTGCATGACAGCAAGGCTTCCATAATTCAACTTGAAGGATACACTCAATCCACTGAACAAGCCATGCAAATTTGTTATCTGTATTGGTAATTTCAATACAAGGAACTCCCATTGGTACAAGTGTTCCTTCTGGTAAAGCTCTAATTTCAAGTGGCAGATAACCAAGTCTGTGAAGTTCCACAATCTTCTCTAAGTCGTAATTATCTCTACCAATCTGTACGTCCATTGAATCTGTATAAAGAGAGAACATCTCATCTTCTGATAATTCAAAGAAATTCTTCTGAAAATATTCCATGAGATATTCCTTAATAAAAGCCTGTAATCCAAAGAAAACCATATGATTCTGATTCTCCAACATTGATTTTCGAGGCACCCAATATGAAACTAACTTAGTTAATCCCTTTGGATACATACGATCATGACACTGCTTATAAGTATCACTAAGTAATAAAGCCATTGTGTTATCCATAATTTTAAACCTCCATAACTGTAATCTTTTCATGCTTGCCAGTAAAAATACTGTTTGTTGTGAATAATGCTCTCACTGTATTATTCTCCAAAGACTTAATCAACGTACCCTTTTCTTTATCAAGAATTGAATTTTCTGTATGTGTTGCATAAGCATAAATCTCATTTACACCAATCTTCTTTAATTCTTCTGCGCTATAATAAAGAGAACCGCCATATGCAATAATGTCGTCAATCATCAATACTGCCTTATTTGTTAGGTCAATTCCATTTGTTTTAATATCTAAGCCAAGGATTTTTCCAGTTTTCCAATCACGCTTCTTCTCTCCATAGCAGTATGGAATTTCAGGAAATAAATCAGAATATCTCTTAGCTGCACCTGCATCTGGGAAATATAATACAAGATTTCTCATCCCAACAGTTCTAATTGCATTGTCAATAAATTCTTTTGATGTAAAATTATTGCATTTATCCAATAAAGCAGTAGATACATCACTATGATTATCCAATGTTGTAACTGACTTAAAATGCAGAGAATTAATGACATTACAAAAGTATTTTAATGTGAATACTTCACCAAAATTCTTTGTTCTATCCATACGACCATTAGGAACATATGGCATTTTAAGATATGATTTTCTTCCATGTTCATCTAACCAACCTTTAATCATGATTAGATACATAAGTTCATCATTGCTCTCGTAATACCAAGTGACAGTGACATACATATTTTTTCCAAGCTGTTCATTGTCAATGTTAATTCTTGGTGTTCCATCAGGGAATTTCTCAATCTTAACTTCATATTTCTCAATTTTAATCATTGGCTTACTCTCCAATCTTTTTATATTCTGTGTACACCTTATTTTCGCAGTAGTATAGGTTGTAATCACACTGTTCGATATACCACCACAATTTCTGATGTCCTTCTTTTAAATATTCTCTACAATAATCAGTTTCTTCATAATGATTATCAACCATCTGTCTGAAACTCAGTTCATCAATCTCATTTGAATTGTGACAATATAATGCTATTCTATTTATCAAATCTTCTGTGAAATTTTTCGTGACTACGAATACGACTCTTACGATTTCGTGACCAACACGTTTAATAGACTTTAACTGCTCAAAATCGTGTAAATGATATACCACTCTGTCAAAGTAAGGATACGGTGCAGACTTCACGTTTGGCATACTTGTATGTAATTCCGTCTTGACTTTTCCTAATATAATATCAAAAAACTTTTTATACCACTCAATGTTATTCTCTAAATTCCATAATGGATCTCCGCCACCAGATATTGATACCCAATTACACTGATTTTTCTTAATCTCATCGTCCAAAGAGTCCAATCCTTCAATCGTACTCTTTGGGATCTGAAGATTATTATTCTTTACAATGCAATATGGACATGAATAGTGGCATCCAAAATTGGTTATCACACTCATGTATTTATCCATATTATTTTCCAATCACATTAATCTGACACATCTTCATTGTCTCTAATGCAGCCTTATGAGTTTCAGGTGTAACACCTGCACAGCAATTTGCATCTACTGTAATATCAATATTAGGATAATTTGCCCTAATGATAAGTGCATTTGAAATCACACATATATCTGAACATAAACCACAAACTTCTACTTCTGTAAAATCAAAATCATCCCAATGTGTCCATCCGAAAGTTGGCTTGTCGATAATTACATCTTCTTCAATATTAAAATCCAACTTATCTGAAATCTGCCATCCGATTGTATCTTTTACACAATGAACAACAGGAAGATTCTTTCCTTCATATGTTTCTAAATAATTATTTGGGTGTGTATCTCTTGTAAAAATTACACTATCACCATTTTCTCTGTACTCCTTGATTTTCTTTGCCACATTAGGTACAATACTCTGTGCTTCTTTTGTGCCGAGTGAGCCATCAATAAAATCATTCTGCATATCAATTACAATTAGTGTTTTACTCATAATATTTCTTCCTTTCTAATTATCTACAAATACTTTCACAAACGATTGGTTCACATACAAATGCACATAATTCACATGCTGCTTTAACAGCTTCTTTCGGAGATGCACCCATATATAAAGCACCACTTGCATAATCTTCACCAGCTCCAATAGTATAAAAATCATCAATTGGAAAAACTAACATTCCTTCAATTGCAAAAGCCTTTCCTTTATAGGCAATTATGTATGGATTTTTAAGATTATTATCACCAGTTAAATCATTCTTCCATCTGCGAAACTCAATAATAAAATCAAGGACACCCTTTTCATCCATATCTTCGATAGTATGAGTTTTCATATAATGAAACAACAAACTAATCTCATCTGAATTGCCACAACCACCAATAATCATGTCGTTATATTTCATCATTTTAACAATTTTGTTCTGTGAGTTATTAATCTTCGTCCATCCTTTTACAGCAAATAGAGTCTGATGCTATTTCAATTTTATCCTTATATACCTTACAAGCTACTACGCTCATTTGTTTCTCCTTTTCTATACTATGTATTGTATTTATAGTTTTGTTAAACAACTATATGTAGTGTTAAACTTACCATGAAATGTCGGTTTCAATTCTCATCTTCATCATCTGACAATTCTCCATTTTCATCCCAATCAGAAACTACATCGTTCCAACAAATATCATCCCAGTACATATCTGTGTTATCCATAATCGTTACCTCTCAGTTACTTATTCTCCACTCAAAATCTCTTTAGGACAATAAATAATCTTCTTACCAGCTTTCTGAGCTTTACGAATTGTTGACCATACACCACCTGATTTATTACCGTCCCAAATTGCAAGTAAAACATCGCAATGGTCAACCATATACTGATCTCTTACATTGTCACAACCTTTGTAAAATTCATCAGCTAATTCAATCCATTCATCTGTTTCGTTTCTGAGCTTACTATAATATTTATTTGATGAATTATAATCTTTACAAGGCAAAATGCAGTGCAATTTTAAATCTCTATTCTTTACAAATTCTTCAGAAATACTCCTATAACTCTCTTTGATAACACAAGCATTTAGACCAATTAAAATATCTGAGCCATTAGCCATTCCACAATAAACATCAGAAGCATCTAAAATCTGATTCATAATCCAATGTCCAATCTTGCTCCACTTAATATCTAATTCATCTTCTGGTAATCCTAATCTCTGAGGTCTATGACCTGTTAATGCAACTTTCATTTAGTGTTCTCCTTCATTACTTCAACAAATTTGCAATCTCATCAATTTCCAGCTCTGTTTTCTTATCATCAGAAAGCAACTTGTCCAACTTGCTCTCCATTTTCTTCAAATCAGACTCTTCTTTCTTTAGACCAGATACCTCTAACTTACTCTTAATATCTTTAATCCATGCTGTCACACTGTATCCTGAAATTTCAAAATCAGCCATATTAAGATCCTTTGCAGACATTAAATATGAATTCAATCTAATCAAAAGTAATAATAATGCATCGTCTGAACACACATTGAGATTAATTGTCATTCCATCCATGTTAAGAACACAATTTGTTTCAGGAATAAACCTAACCTTCTTCTCAGAAATTGATTTCTTCTTAGTTTCAATCTGTTTCTTTAATTCTAAAATTCTGTCATCATTTTTACTCATTAAACTCGTACTCCTTTTTATGTTCTCTGCCATTTGCTAAATATTTCTGCTTACATACTGGTTTTAACTTTTCAAAAACTGTTTCAATAGAAACTGGAATCATATGCGTCTGAATTTCTTTTTGACTATAACGTACTTCCACTTCTCTTTCTTCTGTCGGGAAAATATCAATTGCTTCCTTATCTCCATGATAGATATTCTTGACACTATATTTATAAACAGTATATTTGCCGTTATCTTCTGACCTATATGGCGTTGTCATTTCATATTTAATATATTCTCCATTGTTGTTTACCATAAAACGAACATTGACATATTTTCTTGTTATATCATCATCGACATATGTATTAATTGCTTTTTCATAAAAATCTTCAAATGAGATATTTACAATTTTATCCTTGCTATCGTCTATAGGGGAAAATTGATAAGATGATTCCATTGAATCATAAATTTCAGAATATTTAGATGTGCATTTATCATCAAGACAACTAATAAGTTTGTTTTTAGGAACACTTTTGAATTGCTCAAATTCATACTTTTCATCGCTTAATCTTGCGAACCAATGCATTTTACCATATGAGAGATTGTTAATTCCTTTATAAGAAATTTTTGTATATCCAAAACGAGTTGGTTCGGTTGGAATATCTTTATAAGATTTTATTCTTACAATTTTACCATTCTGCATAAATTCATAACCATATCCATATGTTTCGAAACGTCCCATGTAAATCCATTCAATATTCTCTTTTGTAAGATATGTTGCACCAAGAATTAAATCTTTTGTCTTAATGGACTCATTATTATGTACAATCTTATTATAAGCTGCAATCTGTTTATAATCAGGCGACTCAACTGGCATAAGAACTAAATCCTTACCGTCCCATCCATATATAAATTCTCCTTCAAGCCCCTTACCCTTGATACAATTTGCGTTCTCAAGAATGTATAATAAATTCTCGATAGTAATCTCAAATTCAAATCCTCGTGGATCATATACTCTACAATAAGCGTGTCTGTGATCCCAACCTGTAGAATAATCACCTGCTTTTTTATTAAGCACAAATCCTTCAGTTGGAACATTATCATATTCGTTATTTGGAATATTCTTATCTCGCCAACTATTCCACGAAGTCTCTTTTCGCAACTTACCTTTTTCATCATAGTAGATTACATAAGCAAGTTTTCCTGTATACGTTCCTGAACGATTCTGATAACCAACATTAATCGTTTTGGGAATAAAAATACTACTTCTCAATCGTTTCCTCCTTTAATTATTCTCTGTTATAAAGCCAATGAAAGACAGGATTCTTGTTAAATTTTTATTATTCATATGCTGTCATTTCTATAAACTTATCATCCAAATCAAATACGATAGAGGCTTGACAATAAGTACCACCAATAATCAATTCTTTTATATTAGGATTCCATGTTTTTTCTTCGTACTTAACATGCCACCGATCTAACCAGTTCTTCCATTGGATGTAATCAGATGCACATTTCTGGTTGCCAAGAATTTGCATCACATCTGACTTTCTTACAAAGCCCATTTCAGATGGCAGCTTGGACAATTCTTTTCGTAATACTGTTTTATCAATTATCTGTCCCATATTAATATTCTCCTTTTCTATATAAAGAGCTTGTATATAATATTTGCTTGACTTGTTTGTGAGTATCATATGGTGTAAACGCTGCTAAAACCTTATCAATTTCATCTTTGTGTTCCAAATAATTATCAATCGGATCTCTGATTAAATTGCACTCAGCTCTATTTCCTCGTTTATAATCAGACATACTGTTATTCTCCAATTCTCTACTCAGCATCATATCTTTCTTCAACATGTTCCCAAGTTGGCTCATGTTTCCTGTATCTATCAATGATTGATAATGTATCTACTTGTGCATATCCATGAACGTCAATTAAACGATTCATATAGATTGGGTAGTAATCATAATAACAACCCATTTTTTCATTATATTTAGGATTTGGTCTTGTTCCATACAATTTTTCTACATTGTCACACCAATTTTCAATAACTTCTTCTTTGGTATTTCCTTCAGCAACACAGAAAAAATATCTAGCACTTGAACCTTCTGAACCCATTTCGCATGAACCAATTTGATATACTAAATATTTTTTCTTATGATAATCTCCTAACATATTTATCTCCCTTCTTAACTATATATAGTAGTTTATTATTGTTTTAACCACTGCATACAGTAATAAATTTGACATGAAATCTATGTTTCTTGTGTCTTCTACAACCTTATTATTTTATGTCATCTCTTTCATAAAAACATAAAAGATCCACAGCACGATTCCTTTGAATAGTGAGATTATCTACTTTTTCCTTTAATTCTTTATTCTCTTTCTCAAGTGCAACTATTCTATTTCTCAACTCATCTTTCGTTAAAAACTTCTGAATTCCAATCTGCTTATAGTCAGACGAAACGGTTTTAACAGAATAAATGCTGATATAATCTGTTGTTCCATCAGAATATGTAATGGTTGATTCAAAGAATCCACGCTTCTTACACTCATCACAATGACAAATGGATGAAATATATCCAATTTTGCCATCACTATTTTCTACATAATCACCTTCATGAAATTGAATATCTGTTGTATTATTCTCTTCTAAAACAATTGGATCTCTGAACCTAAGAGTTACACCATCAATAGTATCAATAGTTCGAACAGTTCCAACGTGTAAATAACCAAGGTTTTCATACTCTTTTATTGTTTTATGAACTTCGCTTAAAGTTACTTCAACTACCATTTATTTATTATCCTCATCTTCACCTAAAATTTTCTTTCTTAACGAGTTCCAACCATCATCATAGCCATCACAATATTCATCCATATATTCATCATTGTGTGTCTCATCTGGCAATTCTTTTAACGGACACCAATTTGACTTATTATCAATTTTTATTACTTCTTCATAAATCATATCCCCACATTTATCTAAGTGTCCTGTTGCAGCACAAAGATCACATTGTCCATAATTATCAAAACCAAGAGGACATTTATCACAGCTACTTGGCATGTCCATCACTAAAACAGCTTTACTCATTTACTTATTCTCCTTATTAAGCCAATCACAATATTTCTGACAAGCCTCTTTACTTCTGAATGCAATTTTTTCTCCATATCTTTTACCGTTGTGATATGCAATTACATCGTCATTAAAATTATCAAAAATATTTTCTATTCTGAATTCACTGTAATAATCATACGCATCTGCATAATCCTTGTTTGGCTCGTGATTTTTAGTAAAATAGACTTTCTTTTTATCACTGTATCTTGGCTTATATGCCTTATGGAATCCAATCTCTTTATTTAATGAAATGACTGGCTCGTAAATATATGTTGGGCGAGAACATTTACACTTCTTGGTTACAGTTTCACCATCTGGATATACTGCAACAAGTTTTCTTTCCTCATTACATAAATTACATTTTGGTTTCTCATGAGGAACATGTTCTGCATACCACACTTCTGAGTCTTCTAAAAGTTTCTCAAAAACTTCTTCCATTGTTTTATTGTAAAAATCGTTTTCTATCTCTCGTTTGTAATTGTCCATTTTGTACTGTAAATCATTTTCTCTACGAGACAGATCCAAATTTTTATCATTGTACTCTTTAACTTTCTGTCTTAATTCTGCATTTTCTTTTGTTAATCTGTTAATTTCAGAGTTTACATCTTCACACAAAATCTCTCTGAACTTTTCTTTCATTTCATCAAAAAACATTTCGCCTTCACTTGGCTCATAAAAATCATCATATTCTGGATACATATTCTCTCTTTTCTCCACAAGAAATTCCGCTTTCTTTTAGTCTTAATTTTTATACAATATATAGTATATGTTGTAATTGTTTAATACTATATATTGTATATACTGTTTTGTTTTTAATTATCTATTGTATTATTCTCCATACATATCCTTTTTTGTGGGATTTCTTCAATAATGCAGATAGAACTACTACTTGTCATGCTTCCGCATTGAGTAGTAAGAGTTGGTGCAATATCTGTAATTTCACTGCAATTATATGGATTAAACATCTTCGGGATATATCCATGTTTCTTGTAAAATTCAGTATATTTTTTATTAACATAATTGCTTGAAGTTAATTCAAATTGTATGTCTTTATTCATTATTCTCCATTTCTATAAGGTAGAGTCCAGTGCAACCGCCTAGACCTCCACCATTTGTCGTGATGGAACAAGCAATCCCTTCACTACTGTAAACTCTGTATCCTTGTTTAAAGTTCCTAGATAACTGTTTGCCGTTATCCAACCATAAGTTACTATCTATACCACCAACAAAAATCAACTCATTTGGTGTATTTTCTGAATTTTTCATCTCACACCAACTTTCTATTATCATAAATGTTTCCCATACCATAGCCATGAGTACAAGCCATCAATGTGAAACAAATACCCTCTATTCCAATAACTCTACCGCCAATAAGACTATTCTCATTTACAGTTCCAACTCTTTGAACATCCTGTGGTTTATCACCACAAGCAGAACTTAATCCACTTGTGGCTGATGAAAATTTATCATCTTCTCATCTGTACAAATATATGTATTGTCATACTGAGCTTTATATAAACGTTCTATCAACAATGAAATAACTGTTGTTACAATACTATTACCTGCTTGTTTATATCCTTGAGTATCAGACATACCAATTACCTTACATCTCTCATAATCAATGTCATCAAATCCCATAAGTCTATGGCATTCCTTTGGTGTAAGTTTTCTAATTCTAAAATCATTTGTTATTGGTAAAATTGCCGTTTTAAACCCTTCTGGTCTTGTGGTTAATGTAGGAGAGTAGCCACTTTTATTTAATTTTTTATTAAAAGCATCAATAGTATCGCCATATTCAACTTCTGAGTTTTCAAATACTTCTAATGCTTGTCTAAAAAATCTTTCTTTAATTCTACTATTGCTATTAGTTTTTTCTTTTATAATTTTAGGTTGTCTATTTCCACCTTGCATAGTATTTAACGTAGGAGAAATACCATTGGTTTCATACACTCTTCTTATTTGTTCATTACCTTTTATTTGTAATAGCCCAACCATCTTTATTTCATTTGCTTCATTTAATTCAATAATTTGTTTTGGTTGCTTATAATCAGTTGCCACTAAAGCACCCATAATTGAATCTTTCTGATATACTAAATCTCTCTGTCCAATAGTTCTAAACTCAGGCTTTGTAGTTCCAACGACATTCTTCTCAAAATTTGGATCTGTAATTTGAAACCTTCTCTGAACATCATCAGATAAGAAATATTTTTCTAGAACATCAACATCTGCTTCCAATAAATCTTTTAATCTGCTTCCTGTATCAAATGGTTGGGGAAATGTAAATGACTTGGTATCAATATCTTTTCTGATAGAGATACAAAAGATTCTATTACGATTCTGTGGAATACCCGTATTTTTGGCATTAATTGTCTGATAATAAGAGTTATATCCAAGATTATCAAGTCTGTTAATCCAGTCCTTAAAGCTGTCAATATACTTCTTTGACACAAGAGCATCTACATTCTCCATAAGTAAAAACTTTGGTAATGTATTCTTCTCTTTTGCTTTTACTAAAAGTCTCTCAACTTCATATAACAGACCAGAACGAGTTGACTTGATGTTATGACTTCCACAATTAGGACAAGTGTAACGAGTGTCTACATCTAATAGAGACGGATCATATTCGTGACCACAATCCTGACAAGTCCACTTTAATCCTTCCTGCTTACCGGCGATTGAAAGGTCTGTGCATGGAGTTGAGTATGTAAGCATATCGCTATATGGCAATGCTTCAATCTGCATCATATCTCCAAGGTTATGAGAAATATGGTCTGCCAACCAATACTTTTCAATACCCTTCGTCTTATCCTTTTTTCTTGCTAATTTTGCCCAATCATAAGGTACATCTTTCTTGAAATCATATCCAAGTCGCTTATCTGTAAGCTGCTGAATCATCTCTTCTTTTGAAGGATAGTCTTCATAATTTTCAATCATTTCGTTAGTTAATCCACAATGAATTGCTGCATAACTAACTACTACTTCTTTGTCTAAATCTGCTGTTGCAATCATATTGGCATTGAAAAGATGTGTGTTATCAATACCTTTCATCTGTGCTCCAATGCCACTGCAAAGTTCAATTACTGTTAAGTTCTCTAATGAATTATTATTTTTATTCTCTGTATTCAAAACCCTTTATTTTACAGAGATTGCGCAATCATATCATCCTAGGTTTACTGTTCTAACCTTTCTATATATTTATTTTGTGCTTATTTTCCTAGTGTTTGCAACCACATAAGAAAATAATATTTCTTGTTACTTTTATTTGGAAAATTTGGCTGAATCGCCAAGATAGAAATTTCTATATATGATTATTCTCTATCGAATTGCTATAAACATAATCCATGTTATAACAATTTGAAGAATATGTACTAACTGATCCTGAATAAGATTTATATTTTTCTTATTTGCTTTACAATCATCTATAATACAATGGATTACCCAGTTAAAACAAAATACAAAAACATACATCTTATATATTAACTCGTTTGGATTAAAATATGTATAAATTGTTGGAATTAGCATAATCATAAAAGTCCAACTAAAGGCATGTTCACATAATGCCATAATATAATCGTTTTTATATAATTTATCAGGTGCATTTTTCTCCCACCATGACTTTTGTTTTGCTGATGCTAACCAACCTTGTAGATAATAATCGTCTACAATATGACAGAATAACATAGTTAATAACAAAATAGTTTTTAAAAACATTCATTTCACCTCTCTTCTCAAGAAAATTTGGCTGATCAGCCGTGAATAGAATTGCTTCTATATTAGATTATTCTCTGTTTATTTGATTTCAGAACAAAGTCCTATAATGTCTTCTTGGCTTATATATCCTATACAACCTGTGCTACCTAATTTTTTATCAAACTTATCTGATTCAAACCAAATTTTATATCTAATTTCGTCTGTTTCATCTACGAGTTCTATACCACGAATGAAGGCATCTACTTCTTTTCTATTATCATTTTCATAATGAATTTTTGTCCTTACTTTATCGCATAAATTATATTTATTTACCATTCATCTTACCTCACTTATTCTCTGTATGGTTCAGGCAACGGCATCCAAGCTCTCATACCGCCAGTAATTCTTCCCCAATACCATGTTCCGTCATAGTATTGTCTTTGTACTTTTGTTACCATTCCTCGATTTGTGGTAACAAGTACATTGATCACTTTCTTGCCTTCGTATCTTTTATCATCTTCTGGCATTTGTCCTTCGACACATTTAATCCATTCCAATTATTCTCTAACCTCGCTTAATAATAATCCTCTCCAACTCTTACTGTTTTACATTTTGGACAAGCATACAAAAATTCTTTGTATTTTCTTGTATGCCAACTTTCATATTCTTTTCGCTCATATTCAACATTAAATGGTCTTTCTTCTAATGCTGAACTAATTTTCTTGAATGGTTCATCACCAAATTGCTTATACTCATATCCACAGCAAGCACATTTCACTTTATTTTCACCTCATATCCATTTTTCAATCTCACTAAATACATTACCCAACGAATCAATAATCATCAAATTAGTATCTCCATTCAATAACACATGAATTTTCTCTCTATTGATAACGACCAAATGTTTACCAGTAAAATAAGAAATGTAATTCGCTGCTGGATAAACCTGCAATGAAGTACCACCAATAATCAACATATCAGCTTTACTAATCGCTTCAACAGCACCATTTACAGCTTCATTAGGCAATTTCTCTCCATATAAAGTTACATCAGGTCTGATCAATCCACCACATTCACATTTTGGAATTGCCTCTTTGGTATTGAATAAGAAATCAGGATGATATTCTATTTTACACTTACTACAATAATTTTTCTGTGTAGTTCCATGAATCTCAAATACGTTTTTACTGCCAGCCTTCAGATGAAGTCCATCAATATTCTGTGTAACAATAGCCTTCAGCTTACCCATCTTTTCCATTTTAGCAAGTACCTTATGAGTAATGTTTGGCTCAATGTTCCTTATATCCATCTTCTGACGATAGAATTCATAGAAATTTGGAATATCCTTATTATCCTTGTTTTGAGAACGAATTAGGTATACATATAAATTTGACATTAACTCACCCCATCCAATAATTTATCGTATTTTCTTTTCAATTTGTCATATTCGATCTCTTTGTTTTCCAATGCATTTTTTAATTCTTCTATTTCTGAATTATATTTACTTACTATTTCACTTAATGTCTTATGAGGAATAAAATATCCTTGATTATAAATTGCTATACCACCTTCCGGCACATCGCCTACACAAAAATATTCCTTTTCTTTTTCTTTAGGTATCTCCGATGGTTTCATAAATATAGTTTTTAATCTTCCATAAACGAACATAATTTCACCTCCAAATTCCCGCAAGAAATGTGCGTTTCTTTCTAATATAATTTATATACCATATATAGTATATATTGTGTTTTATAGTTACTATATATGGTATATTAATAGAGTCAGTAGGCTATAACACCTACCAACTCTTGAATTATTTATTCTTCTTACGTTTTCCTACAATAAAACCTGCTCCAAAGCATACACCAAGACAGATTACGAAAACTCCAATGTTTAATACAATCATTACTTATTACCTCTCTGTCTCTTCATATCATCAAGGATCTGACGGGCATTGCGCTCTCTTTCAGAATTAGCAAGTCTTCTCTCATTAGCCTGTGCGCTAGAATCATATGCAATTCTACTTCCTTCTGCACGTTCTCTTGTCTTTCTTGCTCCTTCACGAACTCTTTCAAGCATTCTATCGCTCTCATTATTCGTATTAAGACTATCCATACTCTGATGAAGTTCGATAATCTGACTATCGGCTTCCATCTGAAAAAGAACCTGCTCCTTTTCTTCTTTAAGTTTCTGCAATTCTTCGGCTGCCTGATCACGAATGTCTTTCTGGTGAGTCTGTGCTTCTTTCATCTCTTCGATTGTATCTTTTAGTACATTAATCTTATTCTCCAAAGTAGACTTCTTCATTGCATACTGCATTGCTTCATTTTCTTTATTTTCATCAAGACAAGCGTTAATCTGCTGTGTAACACGCATAATATCTTTATTTGCCTGATATAAGTCTTTTTCTGCTGTATCACGCTTTCCTGAAATTTCAGCATATGTAGCAGATGCCTTGTTATAAAAATCTTCCTTTTCTCTAATGGCTGCGTTGTAATAATCTCTAGCACCTTCTGGTGTCTGTGCATCCTGGCGCATTACTTCATCCGTTCTTCCTTTAAACTTTACTCGAAGCTGTTTACCAAAAGGAGTAAAGAAAAGAATCAGTGCAATTAATACAATCGCCACAATTATAATAAACATAAAATTTGTCATACAATCCTCCTACTCTGCATCAATTCCATACTGATTACATAATGCCTTTAATCCACCGTTATAGCCACTTCCTACAGCCTTAAACTTCCATTCACCATTATGTTTATAAATTTCGGCTACGACTAACGCAGTCTCGGTAGAGAAGTCTTCACTTAAATCAAAACGAATAAGTTCCTCACCTGTCTCTTCGTCTACTACACGCACATATGCATTCCCAACCATACCGAAGTTCTGAAGTCTACTCTCAGCATCATAAATTGTGACCGTCACAGCAAGAGTCTCATAGTCTGATGGGATTTTATCAAGTTTAATCTTAATAACCTCATCATCTCCATCTCCCTCACCTGTACGGTTATCTCCCATATGCTTTACACTCTTTGAACTATGTTCAAGATTGCCATAGAAAATGAAATCCTCATCCTTGCCAACCTTGCCATTCTCTTTTGTCATAAATACAGAGGCATCGAGATCAAAATCTGCTTCTCCGTCATAATGATTAATATCCCATCCAAGTCCAACAAGAATGTTTTTTAATGACGGTCTACCCTTTGTTAAATCTACTCTCTGTCCTTTACTTAACGAAACTGACATAATTAAATCCTCCTACTTGTATCTTCTTGTTAATTCGCTAACACTTGAATCATTTGTTCCCTGACCGATAGCGTTAAATTTCCACTCTCCGTCTTTCTTATAAACCTCTGCAAATACCATTGCAGTTTTACCAGCATAATTGTCTGAAAGATTATACTTACAAATTTCCTTACCTGTTGACTCATCAACAAGTCTAATGTAAGCATTTTTGATAAGTCCAAAATCCTGTTTTCTTGAAATACAATCGTAAATATTTACTACAAATACAATCTTTTCAACCTTATTTGTAATGTTTGCAAGGTCAACTGTAATCTGCTCATCGTCACCATCGCCATCTCCTGTGAGGTTATCTCCATGATGATATACACATCTACCCTCTGCTGATCTATCGCCATAATAAACACATGTACGATACTTACCATCCTTGCCTAAAATAATTGCTGATGCATCACAATCAATGTCTGGCTTAGAACCAAAGAATCCTTTCTTAACAGCATCCCATCCAAGTCCTACCATAATTTTTGTAAGACCACCTGCTACTTCCTTAGATAAATTGATTTTCTGTCCTTTTACTAAATTTACTGACATATGTATATTCTCCCTTCTTTATAAATCAAGTCCAAAATTTCTACCAATAGCAGCTAAACCACCATTGTACCCTGAACCAACTGCATTGAATTTCCACTCACCGTTCTTACGATATAACTCACCTGCAATAACACCTGTCTCTAATGAAAAATCTTCATTAAGTTCATACTTGAAAAGTTCCTCATTTGTATCAGCGTTGTATGCTCTAATATAAGAGTTGTCAACCATTCCGAAATTCTGTAAACGATTCTCTGCATCATAGATTGTTGCTGAAAAACTGATTTTTGTAATATTTGATGGAATCTTATTTAACTCGACAACCATTGTTTCGTCATCACCATCACCTGCACCAGTTCTATTATCACCCGAATAAATTAATGCTCCACTTGGATGCTGTGGCTGACCATAAAATACAAAATCCTGTTCACCTGTCACCTTTCCTGAATCATCTGTGAAAAATGCTGATACATCCAAGTCAAAATCTGCATTACCATCGTATCTATTTGTATCCCATCCAAGACCAAATACAACTTTATTCAGACCAGCATTACCTTTTGTAAGATCAATTTTCTGACCTTTGACTAAACTAATTGACATATTATTTGTCCTCCTTATTCTTGGGAAGGTTGTCAGCCTTCCCGTTTAATACTTCAAAAGAAATTGGGAATGTGAGTAGTGTTAGAAATATGAATGGAATAAAATGTGTAACACACGCTGTAATAACTCCAACTGAAAAACATATAAAAGTAATCGTCTCTACTGTTTTATAATTCTTATCTCTTCTAATCATGTACTCATCTCCTCAATTACTTATTCTCTCTTTTCTTCTCTACAAACTTTCTAATTAAATCAATCGGAATAACCATAAATGCTAAGATTACAATTACTGCCCAATGTCTAAAATCTAAAGCAGTTACCTTTACAAGATTTTCTGCAAAGTTGCAAAGGGCAAAAGTCATTACAAAAATACCGATTGCAATAGCTGAGAACAACTTATTTTTTCCAATGCCATTAAACAGATTAATATGTTCTGTACGAATATTGAAACCATTGAATACTGCCATAAAACATAACAATGCAAATCTTGCTGTCATAGCTTCTGTCTCAGTCGCAAACAGATTAGCAATTGGACTGAATGTAATAATTCCGTAGAGTGCGATAAATGCTACTGTACTAATTGCAATTCGTTTCTTTGCTCCTCTAATAAATAATCCAGAACCTTTCTTAATAGGTTTTTCTGCCATATATTCATCTTTTGGAGGCTCACCACCAAATGATAATGAATTAAGTGAATCCATGATAATGTTTACAATGAGAATCTGAACTGATGCAAGTAATGCACCTGTTGCAATCATTGGATAGATAACGCTGAGTATCAGAAGTGAAATATTGATAGGCAACTGGAATTCAAGGAACATCATAATGTTGTGCATGAATGTTCTTCCAAGTTCTACTGCTTTTACAACACTTGCGAAGTTATCATCTGTAAGTACAATATCTGAAGCTTCTTTTGCCACATCTGATCCACCTTGCATACCAAAACCAACATCTGCTCTCTTCAAAGCAGGTGAATCATTTACACCATCACCTGTCATAGCAACTGATTTTCCAATCTCCTGTGCTAATGTCACAAGCCTGAGTTTGGTATTTGGTGAACATCTTGAAATAACTCTTAATCGAGGAATGATGCTCTTTACTTCATTATCTGACATTGCTTCAAACTCATCATTTGTGAGTGCCAAATCGCCATCCTTGTAAATGCCACACTCTGTAGCAACCGCAACGGCTGTTTCAATACAATCACCTGTAATCTCGATAACCTGAATTCCAGCCTTATATGCTGTCTCTACTGCACTTGGTACTTCATCTCTAACAGGATCTACAACACCAATAATTCCAAGGAATGTCATGTCATTCGGAAGTTCATTCTCTACCAAATCGCCATCTGCCATCGTAACAGCGATACATCTCATCGCATTTCTTGTCATTGCTGTGATTGCAGCATTTAAATCTTCCTTGTCATTATTCTCTACGATTTCACCATTTGAGTTCATTGTTTTTGTGCAATGTTCAATCAGCTTCTCAGGTGCGCCCTTATAATATGTAACTCCATCTTTTGTTGTGAAAGCTGAATATTTATTACCACTATTAAATACCTGCTTTAATTTAACTGGATGTTTAGTTTGAATATTAGTATATTTCTCAGGCGTTACAAGACCAAGCACTGCTCTGTCAATTGAATTACCACCTGTAATATTATTCTCCGAATCAAATGTCGCACTATTATTTAAAGAAATATTTGCTTCGATACTATCCCAAAGAGATGAATCCTTATTTACATCATTACCAAATCCGTCAATAATTTTCTTTGGTGTCATAACACCTGTTGTAAGAGTACCTGTTTTATCAGTACAAATAATATCAACATATGCTAATTCTGGAATTTTACCAGGATTCTTAGCAAGGATATTAAACTTCTCCATTGTCTTTACATTCTGTTTTGTTACAAGCTTTACAATAAGAGGTAATCCTTCAGGCACAGCAGCTACAATAATTGTTAATGCAACTGAGAAGTTCTGTGCAATCTTCTGAATAATATTCAGAACACCACCACTAAAATATTCTCCAAAACCAACTTGTACAATTCCTGAAATTGTCAACACTGCAAATGTGATAACTGCTACAATTGTTCCCCATTTAGAGATAAAGTCACTCAGATTATCAAGTGCAATATCAAGTGCTGTCTTTGGTGCTTCAAGAGTTTGCATCTTAACAAGTGTGTCACCATTTACCGTATTCACACCTACATCGGTTACAATCATTTTTCCTTCGCCTGACATCACTGTTGTACCTGCAAACAAGCAATTCTGATTTGTATAAGCATCTGTTGAAGTTGTTTTTACATGTTTATACCCTTCAACTGGTGTCTTCTTACATTCTTTTGTTTCTCCGTTAATTGCTGCATTATTAACAGAAATCTTACCTTCAATGAGATATCCATCTGCAAAGATTTCCTGTCCCATTCCTACACAAACAATATCGCCAACAACTAATTCATCCTTGTTAATTGTCTGAACTTTACCATCACGAATTACATCACAATACCTGACTGATGTTTTGGCTCTCAACTCTACTGCCGATTTCTGAACACCAAGTCCAGTCTTTACAGCAATACATGTTACAATTGCTAATACGACAAGAATCATAATTGGATCAGATAAATCCATTACTCCCATGACTCCAAGGAATAACTGTAATACTGCGATTGCAATAAGAATCATCGTGATTTTCTCACTTAACGCTTCCTTTGCGAAATCATACCACTTGTCCAACTTTGGTTCAGGAAGTTTATTACTTCCATTAAGCTCTCTGCTTTTGAGAACTTCTTTACTACTCAATCCATTCATTCGTTTGTACTCTCCTTTTCTATCTTTTTTATATGAATGTTAATTGGTTACATTATTTTATTCTCTGTTTAATTTGGGATAATGAATGAATTACTCACGATTACAAAATATTGTAGTAGATAGAATTTTATATACACTATATATAGTGTTCTGCAAACATAAAACCACTATATATAGTAATAAAATCCACATGAATTCCGTCTTTCATTGAGTTTTTAAGTCTCTGAAACGCCCTATTTATGCGGTTTCCGAGACTTCAAAATATTATCTTATCCTTAAACTCTCTCCCTGTGGCTCTAAATGACACCATTCACAGTTAAGTGAACCATCCTGACCTTCAAGACCATTCTCTTTTAAATATTCTCTTAACTTATCACCATTTACTGCGTCAGGCTGCTTGATTCTATATTCTTTTGGAATATTTTCTACATCAACATCAATAGTAAGTTTTCTCTTTCCACCATTCTTCTGAATATTGAATGAGAATAAATCAGTTGTAAATTTCTTCTTTCCTGTTGCTCTCATACACATCTCAAGATTCTGCTTTAACCACTTGATTCTGTTCTCATATGTCTTTTTACGAGCAGATAATCTATCATTCTCTTTCTGAATACCATCCACGTCAGCCTCAAGTGCTTTAATAATTTTTGCATATCCATCAGCTTTATCTTCGATCTCATATTCAACTGACTCTAATGTGTCCATAATTACCTGTTCATCTACTTCTTCGTCCTCCAACATATCTAAAAGCTGAAGGAATTCTCCTGTAAGTTCATAAATACTACTCATACAATTATTCTCCTTTTTCGTTTTCTTTTAATCTGTAAGCGTTTTCAAGTAACATATCTTTTAAAAATGTCTGCTTTGTTTTTACTTCTTTCGTCTGAATAGCTTTTGTAATGGCGTAATTGTTACCAATTAATACACAATACTTCTTTGCTCTTGTAATAGCTGTATAAAGCAATTCTGAGTTATTCATTATGTAACTTCCTGTATCCATACCAACAATTGTTGATGTAAAACCAGATCCTTGCATCTTATGAACTGTACAAGCATAAGCAAGTTCAAGATTTTTAGAATCACCCTTACTGAATAACACTTCTCCAATTCCAATAAAATCAATTGTGCAATATCCATTGTCTTCAATTTCTTTTACAATACCTATATTTCCATTAAATACAGGTGTTACATCGCCATCAGGATTTGTACACTTATAATTATTTTTAGTGTTAAGTACCTTATCTCCAACCCTAATCATATATTTCTTAGTTTCATCATTCTTTTTCTCTAAGAAAATTTCAATCTCATTACCATCATTTAATTTTGGGTTATAAAGACTTTGGATTTTTGTGTTAAGATTATAACAAGATAATTCCCCTTTTAATCTCATAGGAACACATACTTGAACTTCCATGATGTCGTTGAATTTTTCCATCTCTGTTTGGAAGTGTCGAATAATACAATCTGCCATAGACTCTTTTGAATTTGATATATCTAATTCCATATCTTTTAATTCACCAAGAATAGCATTTCCTTCAAATTTATTATCAAAAATCTGTTCCTGATTTGCTACTTTAATTGATGTTGGAATGATACCACTCATGAGTGCTTGTCTATGTGGTTTTGTAAGTTTTACAACTGGGAGTACATTACTATCTAGGATATCAGCAAATACTTGGCAATTACCAATTGGGGTAAGCTGTTGAACATCTCCCATGATAATTACTTTTGCACCTGTTGGAATTGCTTCTAGCAAAGATAAAAACAATGTACCATTTATCATAGTTGCTTCATCAATCAGAACAATATCTACTGCTAGTTTATTCTCTTTGTTGAACATAAACTCGCCATTCTGATATCCTAAAGCTCTATGAATTGTACTTGCAGGTAATCCAGTCGCTTCTGTGATTCTTACACTTGCTTTACCAGATAACGCACAAGCTAAAATATTGTAATCGTCATATAATGAACAAATACCATTGGCTGTGCTGGTTTTTCCTGCACCAGCCAGACCAGTCAAAGCCATAACATGATTATCAAGACTCAATTTAATAGCAGCTCTCTGTTCTTCTGTAAAATCAAAACCCTGCTTTTCTTTTACTTTTTTAACAATTGATTCCCAATTACCAATATTAAATGACTTTGGAATATAATCATCATGAATACTTACCTCATTTGAGTTATTTTCTACTACTTTTACAAGTCCAATCTGAAGTCTCATAAGTTCTTTCATTATGTTATTCTCCAAATTGTGAAACTTTTTAAGTGCAATTTTCGATCCATTATCAAGTACAACTACATCTTCATTGTCAATCATCTGTTTTGCAGTAGCATTTACAACTTCTTCTGGTACAAATCCTAAAGTATCGTATAATGCTTTCATAAGTTCCTGATAATTAAGATAACTCTTACCTGCTTCTCCTTGGTCATTTAAGTGATGCAATAAAAACCCTTTGATTCGTCTAATATCATACTGACCAATCCCTACTTTACAAGCAACTTCATCTGCCTTCTTGAATCCCACACCATCCACACGCACTAAATCGTATGGATTATTCCTCACAATATCAATTACTGTATCTGGAGAATGGTAAAAATCCACTAATTTTTTGATGAATGTATGAGTCAACCCTAACTGCCCAAGTTCCATGTAAATAGAACTATAATCTTTTGATTCTTCGTATTCATCAATCATTTTTAAAGCTACCTGATTACCAATACCTTTAATTTTCATAAGAGATTTTACATCTCTATTCTCCAAAAGCTGAATCACATCGTCATATTCATCAAATAACTTATCAACAAGATTCTCATTCAATACATTTTTGAGAAATTCTTTTTGCTTATCCTTACTTGAAATATCAATACATTTACTGATATATACAATCTCATATGTATCACCATATTGTTCGTGTGTTTCGGCTAATTTACAAAACACCTTATATGTTGTTCCATATTCAATTGTGCAGCAATTTCCTTTCATCTTGATTGTATATAAATCGTCTACCTTATTTTCAAGCCATTTTGTTATAACGGCACTGAATATGGCGAATTCACCAGATTCAACTTTTTTACAATACTTTGGATAGAAAATCCTATCCAAAGTACATTCAAATTTTAAAATCTTTTCCTCTTCCACTAGCATACCTCACAATCCGTTAGAAGCGAATTTCCTTTACCATACTTTCTATAAACAATGTCATATTGAGTAATTACATCATATTCTTTGTCTATATCAGCAACTACAATGTTTTTTCCTTCATCGTCCTTACCTATAATCTTCATACCAAATTGTTTCTCTGAGTTTTTAACATCAATGATGTCACCATCCTGCAAAGGAAGAATTTTAAATATCTCTTTTTTAATCTTCCTATACTGAATTTCTCCGTTTCCCATGTTATAAAGAATTAGATTTGGAGCGATGATATTTCGAGTATTTAGCACAAAATATCTATTAATAAGTTTTGAATCTTTATATCTTACTGTTCCAAACTTATTAACTTGCATCTCCATAATTTCATATGGATCAATGTGTTCATCTGGAATATAATTGAATATTTCTAAAAGAGCTTTCTTAGAATTTAGATTGTTATAAGATTTTCCTGTTTTCGACAGTTCAGCATTAGAAATGACAATAGATTTGATGTTTTCATCAGAGATTTTTTTATTCAACGTAGTTACTGTCATTTTATCTTTCCCATATAACATAAGAAAATAATCTCTAAATAGTAACAACTTTTTTGTCTTTCCATAATTTGAACAACAATCTGCAATAAGATACTGTTCTAAAACTTTCTTCGTTATATTATTCTCTGAACACTTTTCCAAAAAGTCATAAAATGTAGGACTCTCACACATACATTTGAATAAGATATTTGGCGTTTCATCTACTTTTTCTTCGTCTTTGGTTAAAAACATCTCAATTCGTTTTTTTGCTTCATTGATGTAATACTCTTTGTCTAAATATTCAGGAATTTTCTTTTCATGAATATCTTCATTATCTATAAATAAATGAGTAGGTGTATTTGCAAACTGTTCATAGGATTTAACGCCTTTTTCAACTTTCAATTTATAAATAGATCCGTCTGATGTTCTTTTGCTGGCAAACACTCTATGTACTTTACCCTTTAATAATTCTCCATTTATTGAAGTAATCTTTCCATCTTTTGCAGCTATACCATTGCCATACCAAATCTCTTTGTATTTTGCAGACAATTTAATGACCTTTTGGAACTTGATATATTCTGTACATTCATTGATTGTCTGTTCAACTGGAATTCCAAATGCAAGGTAATTTCTAACTGCATCATTGAGAATAGGTAAATCATTATCAATAGGTTTATTGAATTTTACCATTGCGCCTTTACATTCCAATTTACCATTCTTCATAACTGCAATGTAGTTATTTACATCCTTTTGAATTAACTTGGTGTATTCATCAATCTCAAATTCCATTTTAAGTCGTTTACCTACATCATTTGTGATTTCAATTACCTTATTCTTCATATCTTCATTCTCACAAAGAACAAAAATACCATCTGTATTTGTTTGTAATAATCTGCAATAAGGTTCAAGCTTATCAATCAAATCAAGAATAAACATCTGTCCAAATATACAAGTCAGATTTGCCATTAACGGATCATAAGATGGATTATTTCTATCTTTTCCTGCTCCATATACACCATTTATCATAGGTTTTAATGCCTTATTCTTTAGATTACCTTCAGCTTTAAGTTTCAATCTGAAATTTCTCATCTGTTTAAAGTCATCAGGATTCTTAAATTTTCTACTCAACAATCCATACTCAATATCTGTTGTTGGATACATAGATGCGACATCGGCATGAAGAATAATTCCTTCAAACACAGCCTGTTTATCATCTGCACCATGACATCCTCCCCATGCAAATACATGAGGAATTCCTGCAACTGTACAGCATAACTGATTGTTATGTTGATCATCTTCGGAACGTAAATGTTCTTTATATCTCCAATTCTTAGGATTGAGATACCATTCTGAAATAAATTTATATTTATCTGATAATTGGATTGTTTCAGGAAGACGAATATCAAATTCATCATCGAGAGTGTGCTGGTTCACAGCATTTAGAATTTTTGGAGAAACTGCCAACTGAACTTTTGTTTTTGTAAAGTATGACATATCAAGTCCATACAACTCGATAATATCTAACTGACCTTCAAAATCATCCCAACAATAATCAAGAACTCTTAATACCTCGATTACATCATGTCTGTTGTAATATAATGTCTGTCTTATTTCTTCATCTGTAAGTGGTCTGTCAATATTAAAGTCCACTTCTGTCTCACGAATATCATCACCCATAAATGCTTCCAACTGCTTTAGCGATTTATCTTTAAGGATAGCATCATAATCATTCAGAGGATAATTTTTCGCATTTTTCACTACTTGAAAAGGTTTCTTTCCTTCCTTGATGAGCTTATCATTTACATATCCGACATTCATTCCATCAAGAATACCTTTAAAAATTCCTGTATCATATTGTCTGCCGTTATATGAGATAAAAATATCATCCTTATGTTTGTTATAGAAATCTGTTAATTTTTGTTTATCATTTACTACTACAACTTCATTTGTTCTATCCTCATGATTAATAAAAGTTACACAGAACCAATTAATCTTCGAGTACACCTCGAAATCGTAGCCCCAAATCTTACTTTTATCTATTATTTAAACCACCACCTTATCCGAAAAATCCTTGTACTTTGTCACTTTTATAAAACATCCAATCTTCAATTAACACTTGAGCAGCTTTACCAGATTTATAATCAATCGAAAATCTACCGACAATATCAAATTCAAAGTTATCTCCAATGGAAATGATCTCTTTGTATAAGGAAGCTAGTGAACTACCTTTTGTCTGCTTTACAAATTTGATATTGTGATATGTAAATTCAATCTTATTCTGTTTTGAACCCAATAGATAAAGATTGTATTTATTACACGGAATATTCTTAATAAGAAAGATAGGTTCACTAACTGTGTTACCCCACACAAAATCATATTTTGCAACATTTTTAATAATTTGATCGTGAATTTGATTTGCATCATACACGTTATATACATGATACGTTGGTTCATCAATCTTTCGCATTGTAGAGAGCAATGAGAACAGTTTATTTGTGTTTTCAAAATCAATTTCACATCCAAACGCTCCTGGATGTCCTTCTACCTTATTAAATAATCCTGTATCTTTACACCACTGATTAAAGTTTAAAATTTCACATTTATCATTACCACGACCACTTCCTTTACAAATATCACCTTTTCTTCTCATTAGTAAACATGGTCTTTGATATTGATCTGCAAGTCTATTAGCGATAAGACCAGTAGAATTACTATCAACATCATCTCTTGCATTACATACAAGAATAGGTAATTTATCCATATTGAACTTCTTAATTTCCTCAGATAAAACAGCAGCACTTTCCTCTGTTATTTTTTTCTGTTTTCTATTTGATGACTGACAAGCCTTTAGAACATATTCTTGAATAGTCATATTGACTACGCCTTTTCCTCGTACTTTTCTGTTAAGCATCTCATCTAAATTACACAATGCTTCAAACATATAACACTTATCTTCATATTCTCCCAATCGAATCATTGAGTTCATGAGAGGACATACATAAAATCCAATTCCGTTTATTGTGATTTTATTATTCATTGAATACATTTGAGCATCTACTAGAACAGAAATAAGTTTATTTTTATTAACTTTATTCCGTATCTGTTCCAATCCTTTTAATATGAGGTATCTTGTTTGAAGATTAACTACATCAGCCCTATCTCCAATCATCCCCAATGCAACTAAATCCAAATAATCATCTGCATAATTCACACCATAATACTCATCCAATAGCTTTGTGAATTTGTATGTAATTCCAACACCTGTCATAGCTTTGTCAGTTATTTTATCTGAAAGCTGATTATTTACTACTATTGCTGGATTATCAGAAGCATCAATACTATGATGGTCTAAAATAATGATATCTTTTCCACTTTCGATAAGTTTCTTACATTCTTTTGAATCTCCTGATCCTGCATCTGGAACAATAATGAGTTTTGAATCATCTTCACACATTGAATCCACAAATTCAGATAATCCATGTATTTTACCTTTATGAATGAAGCATCTTATTTCAATGTTTGGATTTATTCTTTTTATGTATTGGTAGATATTAGATGCTGATGTAAATCCATCAACATCACAATCCACCAATAAATCTATCACACTTTTATTTTCAATATGTTTTACAAACACATCTCTTGCTTTCTCAATATTATCAAAGAGCAATTCACTCTCTGTATTTTTAACAGTAGGGTTCAGGAAGGAGTTTATATCTTTGATACCTTTTAATTTCAAAATATCTTCCAACTCATTTCCGAACCTTACGTGACCTAATACGTCGTATTTGAAACTCAAATCTACACTCCTTCCTTATTGATTAGTTCCTACATATATTTTATTCTCCATTAGTTGAAGTAAAGTTTCTTTTCCTCTATCTGTTGGACTATCCTTATATTCAAGTAAATCATTTGTATCCCAAAGAACCGAAACAGTTACAAACGGACTCAATTTATCAATGATTTTATCTTTTATATGTTTAGCCCATTTTTTACATTCATCAGAATCAATAGTTTCATATTGCTTGTCCAATGCGACTATAACCTCTCTCACACCAAGCATTAAAATCATTCCTTTTTGATAATCGGTTAGGTTACTTCCACATAACGCAACTGTAAAATTATCTTCTCCAAACATTGTGTCTGTCTGGAAAACAGATTTTTCAGCTTCTACTAGCATGATTTTTCTTTTCTTCTGAATAGCTTTCAGGTTATGATTCAATCCAAATAGATTCATTCCAAGTGAATGATTATAAAATCTTCTTCCAACCTTAAATGGAGTATATTTACCGAACAATTCAATATCTTCATCTATTAAGGATCTTCCACGAACTCCTATCAATTGATTATTCACATCAAAATGAGGGATGATAATTTTCTGTTGCCATGTAGAATAAAGAATATTGTATTTTTTCATAGTCTCTATGGATATTCCCTCTTTAATCCATTCGTCTGTGTACATCTTTTGAAATATATTCAAAATACTTTTATCATATGGAACTAATGGTTTTTCTTTGGCTTCTTTTTTACTACTCTTCTTATACTTCCTAATGAATTCCCAATCAGATATTTGTTCTTGTTTTCCAAATCCATATTCACAATTATCAAGATTAAGCTTTACACATATCCAATTAATTGCTTTCTGAAATTCTTCTTGTTCATAATCTTTATATCCCATTACCACACCAATAATGTCCAACTGACCACATTCTGTATAGCAATGGAAAGACATTGAATCTTTATAATAATACAATTTAGGCTTTGTGCCATGATGACATATAGTATCTGTAATCCACATATCATCATCTTCATAATAGAAAGTCGCCTCCATTTCTATGAGCAACTTTCTAATATCTTCTTCTTTTAACTTCTCTTTTAATTCTTGGGCGGTCATCGTATACCTCCCTACTTAGATACTTTTGATAATTCTGTCGCTAAATCTGAACCTGAAACATCTACATCCGTTTCAATAATTCCAACATCACCTACATCATCGAGCTTAAAATCAATAAGTGTTTGTTCAATATTAGTTATGAGTTCATAATTGTAATCTGTTACAAAGCAGTCAACTTCTCTCATAGTTCCCATATTAAGCTTTGTCCAAATAATAATTGTCTTCCATTTACCACCACGATTTTTAAATATGTAATATGACATATTCGGAACTAATTTTCCAAAACTTCCATCACTTTCAAGAATTGGTTTTAGCTTTTTTAAATCCTTATGAGTTACAGGAAGTGCTAAAATACCACCATCGGCTTTCTCAATAATAGCCTTTGAACCCTTTAAAGCACCTGCATCCTTATTGTTGTCTTCTTTATAGTTGTCATTTAACTGTGTTGCTGAACCCAAATATATACCAAACTTGTTGCATACAGACTTTAACGCTGCACTGAATAAGAAAAGAATCTGATCAGTTCTTAATCTTGTGTGTGTTTTATTGTAATAATATTCATATAATGAAGGGGAATCGTTGATATAGTCAAAGAAACAAGCGACTATTCCATGATTTAAGATATATTTTTCGATTGTTTCAGAAATGAGATCAATAGTGAAATCTGGCATATACTCAACATAATATTCATATGTCTCAATATATTTTGCCGACTCTTCAAGAATTTTTTCTTCTTCTGGTGTGATGTCATCCCAAGTTTCAATTCGATCCTGTTCAATACCGCTTACATGTGCAAGAATAATATCCTGAATTTCATCTTTTTCCAACTCAGTAGAAATAAATAATACTGGCTGACTGTCACCTGTAGATATCCATTCCTTTTTACTCCAATCATATATTCGGTCAGATACCATGTTACAACCATCGGCAAGGGAACTTCTTGATTTACCACCACCAGACACAGAACTTCTCAATATGTATTTCTTAGGTCGCATACCTCTATACACAGTTGTTAAATATCCAGATTGAAAAGGATAACCGTATACATTCTGCTGTTCTTTATGTTCTCTTAATCTATCTGTAATTCCATCTCCTGCTTTGAACGAATAGTTATCTCCAAACATATTCTTCCACATTGATTTGAAATCCATAAATTTGTTATTTATTTCATTGAGAACATCCATACTTGTCAATTTATTGAATGCTTCTAACTTCTCATCGTCATTCTCATCATATAAAAAACTGATATCCATTTTTAATGATTCTACAGCATTCCTAACAATTGAATACTTACGAACATCATCATAATATTTACCAACATTCATGATTTTATCAGAAGACATCTCTATGGCTGACTCAATATATCCCCAACCATCATTATTCTTCCAAAGTGAAATTGCCGTATCAAACTGAGAAATCTCATTTTCAATATCAATAGGTGTAATCTTTTCAACATTACCTTTCTTTGCAATATTTACAATTGCCCCCCAAATCATTTTATGAAAATTCTCAGGATAATCATTTGTATTTGTTGAATATTTTTCATCTAATACATATCTTGGATTCAAACAATAACATCCAAATAATAAGAAAATAGCCTTTTTATCTACCTGTTGATTAAAATTAATTTGAATCACCACCTTCTAACAAATTTCCCAAATCTATCAAAGATGCTGATTTTTTATTAGAGTTCATAGAAGTTTTTTTAACAACTTTTGTTTTAACTTCCACATCTGACAATTTGTTGATTTGCTCTTTTAATTTTTCTTGCTGTGAATAATAATCCTTTGCTTCATCGTAATAATGTTTAATTAATGCTACGCCATACTTTTCAATCAAGGACTTATTTAATATTTCTTTGCAGTACCAAAGTGTATAAGTCATAGCTGCATATGAATACCCATATTCAGTTTTAAGTTCCTTAATCTGTTTAAGCATAAAACCTGTTGGTCTATCTAACTCATAGTTATTACAGATGAATTCAATTAACTGTTTATATTCAGTAGATTCTCTTTCAATTTTCTTATAGCACTCTTCACAATATGTTTTTGAAGCATGTATGTATTTTTCTTCTGGTTGTAATTTCTTCCCACAACCTTTACATGTTGATAATCTAGCCATATACACCTCTTCACAAAGAACAGGAGGGAAGAATCCCTCCCTTATTTCTAAGCCTTAATTCCAAATTTCTCCACTAACTCTTCGAGTTCCATAACAACAACCTTTGTTAAATCAAGCTGTGTATCTCTAAGAGTATCAAACATCTTTACATTTCCATTATCATCAAGACCAAGATTTCTCTGAAGAACAGCCGTTGCTTCTGCAAGATGACCATTTGATGCAAGTAAACCACCAAGTTCAGTGCCCTTTGCTTTAATAGCTTCAAAGTCCTCAACTGGTGCAGTCTTATCAATTGTCTTCTCCTTAGTAGTGAAATCTCCACCCAAATCTTCAACAGCCTTTGTCCAAGCCTTCTTGAGATCTTTAACATTAATCTTATCTGGAAGACCGAATGTATCCTTTAAATCTGGATACTTCTCTGTTTTCTTAAATGTGATAAATCTCTCATCCTTTTCTCTATACATATATCCAACAAGATAAGCTGCTTCTCTACAGTAAGAAAATGTATTCTTATTAAGCTTTAAAGCATCACTTTCTTTCTTTGTATCGAAATCCTTACTATGTGTTGACTGTGCAATAAAATGTACTGTATACCCAAGACTCTGAATGATACCAATATTTCTCAACGCACTCTTGAAACGAAGAGAACCTTCACCAAATGCTCCAACATCCTTTAAAATCTCTGCATCTCTATTTTCAAGTACATATCTCTCACAAAATTCTTCATACTTGTCGAGCGTATCAATTACAATACAAGAGAACTTTTGCTTGAGTGCTGGATTTCTTAACTGTCCAATAATTGACTTGAAATCAGACATTGTATCAACTTTCTGTGCCATAATACCAGGAATGTTCTGATATCTATCCTCAAACTCTAAGAAAAACGGATCTTTGTCGGGTACAAGTTCCTTTAAAAACTTCATAAGTGTTGTTGTTTTACCAACACCTGTATCTCCCATCCAAACTGTAGAATACTGAGTTAAGTCAATTGACACCTTATTTGGTGTTAAATCTAATAAATTTCCAACCATGTTTTTGTTTATCTCCTTTATATTTTAAGTTTTATATTATTCACCTACCCAAGATTACTCTTGAGTAGGCTTTTTATTTTACTACTGCTGTGCAAATGGATTGTATGTAGTCTGTGGAGCAGGTGTGCTAGTATTCTTCTGGAATCCTTCTGCTGTCTGAGAAGATGATTCACCAGCCTTAATCTCTGCTAACTTAGCCTTTCTCTTAGACTTTAATGTGTCGATAATATCCTGTGTAAGTTCATGCTCAAATACTGTTGAAGCTGCAACACCAGACTTAACATCATTCTTTCTAATTGTTGTCTTTACCTTCTTAACAATATCAGTACCAAATGCAGCCTTCTCAACTACTTCCTGAATATCAACAGAATTGATTACTACACCAGCAAGTTTTGTGAAGCATCCATCATAGTAACCAGCACTTCTGAATGCATCAGCCATTGACTTGTCAACTGTCATCTTGATTGGAATAAGAGAATCGGCTTCATACTTAGCATCCTTTCCAAATCCATCTGCTCTCTGTCCAATAGCGTTCATTCTGATTGTAAGATTTCCAGTTGGAACTTCCTTTACAACCTCATCTGTGATAGATTCGATAATTCCTTCTATCTCAAACTTGGCTTCAAGAACTGTACTCTCATAATCCTTTGGTTCTACTCGATTAATAAATCTTGCTGAAATCTTGTTTGTAGAAACAACATTACCATCATTACCCTTGAAGTCATTTGCTGTGAACATACCATCTGTAATTGAGATAATATCTGGTGTCTCACCCTCTGCACAATGCTCAATATCCTTGAGACTCATTGCATCTGTGTACTGCTTGTAGAAATAACTCTCCTCAGAAGTGAAATTCTTATTCTCATCCTTCTTGTACTTAAAAGCAAAGAAATTGATCTCATGCTCACTATCATCAGCAGTTCTTAATACAAGACTACCTCCGATTGCTTCCTCACCCTTCTTTGTTGTAAATTCCTCGATGTTGTTCTTTACAAGCTTTCCTGTTACTGTTACTAAATTTTTGAGTTCCTTCATTAAATTTTGTCCTCCTTAAAATTAAATAATTTATGTAAATATTGTTAATAAAACAATCTATATAAACGCCCAACTTGGACGGAACACAGAAGTTAATTTATGTAAACATCTATGTATAATCAGTGATTTTTGAGTATAAAAACCCAAGGGTATGCTGCTAACCACCCATTATTTATTCTCTGTTCAGTTGTTTGTTTTGGAAATTTTGAACTGAATTGTTCAAGACTAAGAACTTACTTTGTTCTTCATAATATTTAGTATTGTATTTAACATATTCTCCGTGGTTGCGAAGTCTCCACCTAAACAAGAAGCAGTTGTCTTTATTTCATAAGTCCAATCAGCTTTATTACTTGTTGATTCTACTGGATAATCCATATATAATACTGTTCCTTTTGGAACAACAATATTATTGTATTTATTCTTGTAATCTTCTTTCAAAACTTTTAACCACTTTTGACAACCTTTATTATATGATTTATACTTTGCATCACTTGTATATACATGAAAATAAGGTTCAGACGGATATTCAATTCTCTTAAATTTGTTAATTACAAGTAACACCCCATCAGATATTCTATAAAGGTCTTGATAATCTGTTTCTGCTAATATCTCTATATAAATCACCTCACTTATATATTCTTCTATCAGTAATTTATTTATCACACATAACACTGCCATTAGAATTTAATCTTGGTATTATGCCGCCCCTAATAGACAACAAATAATGAACACCTGTATCAGAATCAATAAATTCATAAACATAACTACCATTTATTTTACTAATTGAATTGCTCTCACTTGATTCTGTAGTTTCTGGAACACTACATCCAACTAATGAAAATGTTAAAATTGTTGCTGTTAGAAATATCATAAGCTTCTTTTTCATATTTCTTATCACCTCTTATCATCTTTTAAAATTAACCAATATAGAAAACTTAGAAAAGTAAAACTAAGTCCCAATATTTTATTCTCTGTTTGATATGCGTACATTGTTATTCCACTACAAAACCAAACCAACAGAAAAGCTAATGCTTGTTTTATGTCTTTCTTCATATTATTGTACCTCTTAAATCCAATGAAACAGTGATTTACACTGAACTTAATTCATCGTGTAATTTTCCACATTTCTTACATCTGAAAATGTGTTTTACTGTACTATGTTCGTCTATAATTTCGTAATCTATTTCAACATAATCATGTGACTCACATGGACAGATAAGATTCTCTAAATAAGATATTCTCTGTCTATATTTCAGTTTTTCTACTTCATATTTTGTTCTGTTAATCCACATAAGATTCTCCCTACATGTTTATTTTCTATTCAATTTTCATTTTTATTGGAAATTATTTGGTTGATTAACCAATAAGATAAAGCATTCCGATTATATAATGCAATGTCTGGTCTGTAGTGTATGTAATCTTATTCCACCTTGCTTTCAACGGATCAATAATCAGATGCGAAATAAAGATTACTGCCAACTGCCATGTCCAACCGAATACTATTAAGAATGGAACACAATACAATGCACAATGTACAAATAAATGATACCAATTCTTTCCTTTTGTCTGTGCAATAAAATCACATTGTAATACATAATCACCAATTAAGTGACATAGCACAATCAATACAATTGTGTGTAAATTTAAATTCACCATACTCACATCTCTCACCTCCAACAACTATATATTCTCTTATTTATATAAAGTTTTATCTATTTCCTAATTTCCATATTTTTATAAATAACCTTACGAACACATCCACTATTGCTAAAAGAATCACAAATAACATGCCTGGAATAGACAATAAAAATATAACGCTTGAAAGAAATTTACCTAAAATATTTCTATCTTTAAATAAATCAATAACAAAATTCTTTATAGAATTGAGAATAGATATATTTTCAATATCCGCTTTGCAGCATATATAGAATCCTGCAAATAATATACTCAATATTACAAATATGCTTAATAAAGCAATTACTGTATCAGAACACATTTTATTTCTCCTTGTGTTTAATCTGGTCAAGAAATGTCAGATTCATGTACTCTTATTTTACCCAATTGGCATCAATACAAACATGATCAGGAAGTGCAGTTGTAATCGTTGAGTAATTTCCTGAAATATCGTTATTCATCATATGATATAACTTCAAATAATCATTTACAGATAATTTCTTAATCTTGGCATACAAACTATTCATATTCTTCCATGTTTCGTCATGCTGCTTAACCGTAACTTTCATATCTGTAATCTGTTCCATGAGTTTCTGACGCTCATTTTTACGGTTCTCAATCTCCTTGTCCTTCTGAACACAAAACTCTGCAAGTTTCTGTTCCTTATAATTTTTTAAATACTCATCAACTGGATTAACTTCTTCCAACGCTTCTTCATTTTTAATTGTTTCATTCATATGTATATTCTCCTTTATATTTACTCTTCACCAACAAAAACTAATCTATCAATATATTCTCTACCTTCGCCATTGAAAATAGGGATATCTGTATCAATAATCCAACTACTTCTATATACTCCTGTTAAAGCTTCTTCATCTTCAAATGGATCTGAACATCCTTCTGAAAGACATATTTGAGTTCCTTTTTCATTTTCTATAAAATGATTTTCTTTTACACAGCAGCTTCCTCTCTTCTGATAAGTCGGTAAATCATTCCAGTTAATACCTTTCTGAGTCATAAGCATGTCCTGAATATCATTACATGATTTATTCTGTAATTCCTTGTGTGAAAAATTGGCTTGACCAACCATCTGAATTGAATTACGAGAAGCGTCAAGTTGTCTCCAATAGCAAAGATTTATCACTTCTTCCTTAGGAATATTGAAACAACGAGCATCGAACATTGCACCTTTCTCTACGGCTTTCTTATAAACTTCACACAATTTGTATTCTTCGGAATTTACTTCATAATTTTCACCGTTGTTATATATAAATTCTTTTACATTTTTGCAAAAAAACTTATTGAAAGCCATTGTAGCCATACTTGCAGCAATACTACAAATCTTCTGTACTTCATAATCAAACCATGCGGAAGATGTAAGTTTCTTATAATCTACAAGGATTAGTGTAATCTCGTCTGACTGTGTGTAGCCAAGAACACAGCCCTGAATATTCTCACATAAGTTTTTCATTGTTTCCTGCATTGACTTAATTAGCACTTCATCAAACGGTTTATGGAATCCTCTTGTAAATGTATGAAACGCCTTTCCATCAATTCTGATAGCAACTGGACACCTTCTCATTAATTTTGTCTTAGGGATCTGCTCGTAAAATGTTTTCATACGGCAACCTAAATCATCATGTACTGGCATATATGTACCTCTCTTCCAATATGTTATTCTCCTTTCGTTCCAAAGAAATCAAAAATTCATCTTAGTTTATTCATACACTGTAACTGTCTTTGCTTCTTTCTGCCTGAAAGAATACGCACGAATTGAATGAATCTCATATGGTGCAATATCTTCACATTTATGTATTTCTGGAAATTTTGTTCCGCATATAGTAACCCATCTTCCATGCTGCATAATCTTTTCCAACGTGATTGTATTCATATTATTTTCTTTATACTCTCTCATATAAGATTCTTCGCAAAGAAGATATTTTCTATCATAAGAACAACATCCAACATTTTCGTTATTTTCTAAAGAAACAACAACCATTGGAATGTCATTATCTAAAACTACATCGCCTATACTTGGTTTATACATATTATTACCTCCGTTCCTAAGTTCTAAAGAATTATCGCTTTTATGTTATCTTTTATAACCTATTATTCTCTAAATAATGTATCACAATAAGGTGTTAAACTAATATCATTGGCAATCTGATTAGCCATTCTTCCAACCATACGAAGTGATTCTCTCATAATTGTTCCATTGGGAGATCTATGTAAGAGACCGTAATAACAATTATCACCTTGTTCTATTTTCTTCTGATTATATAATTGAGCATATTCAATTTCATCTTTTGCAATTTCAAGAGATTTAATCATATAATCGATTTTTTCTATCTGATTCATTTGCTAATCTCCTTTTTAAAATTATTCAAGACCAATAACCTTATATTTTACAGTTCT
>OGFR01000216.1_pt1 | contig 57200 bp, 56 predicted proteins | sample 1571001 | NCBI WGS metagenome assembly OGFR01 (sample SAMEA2582064, study PRJEB24529) | metagenome | biome: Human gut stool | place: China | collected 2011 | reverse complement strand
GTTGCTGAAGCAACCGCGCCTCGGCGCGAGAATGTGCCAAGGCACATTCTTTTTTACAGAAAGGTGGAATTACATGGAGCATACCGATAAAAGGAAATGCTGCAGTGGAATGGCAGAGCATGCAGAAGCAGCGAAGCCAGATGCCGCAGAGAAAAAAGCAGGGCACAAAGAAGGAAAGCCGTGCTGTTGTCATAAAAAGAAAGAACGTTCGGAGAAGGAATACAAGGACCTGATCCATCGCTTAAACCGCATTGAAGGACAGATCCGGGGAATCCGCAACATGGTAGAGCAGGACGCTTACTGTCCGGATATCCTCATTCAGGTGGCTGCGGCCAACGCGGCGCTCAACAGCTTCAACAAGGTCCTTCTTGGAAATCATCTGCGGACCTGCGTGGCCAATGATATACGCGAAGGCCATGATGAGACTATCGATGAGTTATTGAAGGTATTGCAGAGACTGATGAAGTAAAGGTGAGAATCTTTGCTGGCCATGACACAGAGAGCAAGTGGCAGTGAGGAGAGATTTCGAAGCTATGCGAGGCGGATAAGAAAACAGTATTCCGGGCATGGTAAAGAAGAATGCAATTGGGAAGAAGCAGTTGCAGGGGGAATCGAAAAAGGAGGAAACGACAACAAGATGGAACAGTATACAGTAACCGGCATGAGCTGCGCGGCCTGCAGCAGCCGCGTGGAAAAAGCGGTTTCCGGGGTGCCTGGTGTTACAGCCTGTTCGGTCAGCCTGCTGACCAATTCCATGGGTGTGGAAGGCACGGCATCGTCCGCTGATATCATCAAGGCGGTGCAGGATGCCGGATATGGCGCGTCTGTAAAGGGCGCGGGAAAAGAGGGCAGTGTGCAGGCACAGTCCTTAGACGCGGAGGAAGCGTTAAAAGACCATGAGACTCCGGTTTTAAAGCGCAGGCTCTGGTATTCCGTTGGATTTCTGATCGTTCTCATGTATTTTTCCATGGGACATATGATGTGGGGCTGGCCGCTTCCGGCATTCTTTGACGGAAACCACGTAGCGATGGGGCTGATCCAGTTGATCTTAACCGCCATCGTTATGGTCATCAACCAGAAATTCTTCATCAGCGGCTTTAAGAGCCTGTGGCACAAAGCTCCGAACATGGATACCCTGGTGGCCCTCGGTTCCATGGCGGCATTTACTTACAGTACCTACGCACTGTTTGCCATGACCGATGCCCAGGTAAAGGGCAATGCGGACGCTGCCATGAGCTACATGCACGAGTTTTACTTTGAATCCGCAGCCATGATCCTGACCCTCATCACGGTGGGCAAGATGCTGGAGGCGCGCTCCAAAGGAAAAACCACCGATGCGTTAAAGAGCCTGATGAAGCTGGCTCCGAAGACCGCGGTTGTGGTTCGGGACGGCGAAGAAGTCACTGTCGGCATTGAACAGGTACAGAAAGGAGATGTCTTCGTTGTCCGTCCGGGCGAGAACATTCCGGTGGATGGCATTGTATTAGAAGGAAGCAGTGCCGTGAACGAGGCAGCCCTCACCGGTGAGAGCATCCCGGTGGATAAGACCGTAGGCGACAGTGTTTCCGCGGCAACGGTAAACCAGTCCGGCTTTATCCGCTGCGAGGCAGTCAGAGTCGGAGAAGATACGACTCTGTCCCAGATCATCCAGATGGTCAGTGATGCGGCTGCCACCAAGGCGCCGATCGCAAAGGTTGCCGACAGGGTATCCGGTGTGTTTGTACCGACTGTTATTACTATTGCAGTCATTACAACCATTGTATGGCTGCTGGCTGGCCAGAGCGTGGGCTTTGCGCTGGCCCGGGGCATTTCCGTTCTGGTCATCAGCTGTCCGTGTGCACTGGGGCTTGCGACTCCGGTTGCCATTATGGTGGGCAACGGCATGGGCGCAAAGCATGGCATTATGTTTAAGACTGCGGTTTCCCTGGAGGAAGCGGGCAAGATGGATATTGTGGCACTGGATAAGACCGGTACCATCACCAGCGGCGAGCCGAAGGTGACCGATATCATCCTGGCAGAAGCAAAGAGTGAGCAGGAGCTTCTGGCGCTGGCCTGCAGCCTGGAGAAGAAGAGTGAGCATCCGCTGGCCCGCGCTATCAACGAGCGCGCCCGGGCAGACGGCATTACCGCCGGTGAGGTGGATGATTTCACGGCGCTTCCGGGCAACGGACTCTCCGGTATTTACGAGGGCAGTGAGCTCTGCGGAGGAAACGCGAATTTTATCGGCAGTGTTGCAGCGGTATCCGATGAGATCCGAGCGAAAGCAGAAAAGCTTGCGGAAGCAGGCAAGACCCCGCTGTATTTCAGCCGTGACGGACAGCTTCTTGGTATTGTTGCGGTGGCGGATGTCATCAAGGAAGACAGCCCGCGGGCGGTTAAAGAGCTGCAGAACATGGGCATCCGCGTTGTGATGCTGACCGGTGATAACGAGCGCACTGCGAAAGCCATCGGTGCCCAGGCCGGTGTGGACGAGGTCATCGCAGGCGTGCTTCCGGAAGGAAAAGAGAGCGTGATCCGTTCTCTGAAGGAGCAGGGAAAGGTAGCCATGGTCGGTGACGGAATCAACGATGCTCCGGCGCTGACCCGTGCGGATATCGGCATTGCCATCGGAGCAGGAACCGATATTGCCATCGATGCAGCCGATGTGGTTCTGATGAAGAGCCGCTTAAGCGATGTTCCGGCAGCCATCCGGTTAAGCCGTGCAACCCTGCGCAATATCCATGAGAATTTATTCTGGGCATTTTTCTATAACGTCATCGGTATTCCGTTAGCCGCCGGAATCTGGTATCCGCTGTTCGGTCTGAAGTTGAATCCGATGTTCGGCGCAGCAGCCATGAGCCTTTCCAGCTTCTGTGTCGTAACCAATGCCTTGCGCCTGAATCTGTTTCAGATGTATGACGCGTCCAAAGATAGGAAGAAAAAACAAAGCAGACCACATGATGAAAGTCATGCTGATCATAAAGAGAAAAAGGAGAAGAGTGCTATGACAAAGACTATGAAAATCGAAGGAATGATGTGCGGACACTGTGAGGCCAGAGTGAAAAAGACCCTGGAGGGCATCGAAGGCGTAACCGAGGCAGTGGTAAGCCATGAGAAGGGAACCGCAGTTGTAACCCTGGAGAAGGAAGTTGCAGACAGCGTTCTGAAAGAGGCTGTTGAGGCACAGGATTACAAGGTCGTATCAGTACAGTAAACACGAGCGGCGCACCGACAGGTGTGCCGCGAACGTATGAAGGAGAAATAAATGTCACATTCACAGAACTCCATGGGATATATGGTGGTGCTTTGCATCATCCTGTACATAGTAGGCGTATCTATTTATCTCTTTGTAAAATTTGTAAGAAAGAAACTGGATGAGGCGAGAGACCGCAGATTCCAGAAAGAACATCAGGTAAATCCGATGGCAGAAGCAGCCAAAGAAAAGCCGGATGAAAAATAGAGACTGAAGGAAAGACAGAAAAAAGAAGGGAGCAATCAGTCATGACAGATATCATTGTAATTTTGGTCATTGCAGTATTCGTTCTTCTTGGTGTAAAATCCACCATCAAGCATTTTAAAGGTGAGGGAGCCTGCTGCGGTGGCGGCGGTGGAAGCCTTCCGCCGGAAGAAAAAAAGCTGGAGAATCCGGTTATCGGAAAGAAAATCGTCAAAATCTCCGGCATGCACTGCGAGCACTGTGTAAATGCAGTCACCGAAGCCATCAACAAGATCGACGGCGCATCCGCAAAAGTCAGCCTGCACGGCAAAAAAGCTGTTGTCAGCTTCGACCGGGAGCTGGATGAGGCGGTGTTGAAGAAGACCATTGAAGATGCGGGATATACCGTAGAGGAAATGAAATAAGAATTATAAAAGCCGGAAAGTGGGTTAATAAGCTGCTTTCCGGCTTTTGTTGTTTCTAAAAAAAATGGTCTGTGTTATACTAAAAAACAAGAAACAATTGAAAATTGGGTTTTGATAAGGAGGCGGCTGAAATGGACACAAGAACTATGAAAACCATATTGGAAATAGGCGAGACTATTGCGGTCGAATTCAAAAGATGTGGAAATGGAATTGAAAGTGATGTATACGAAACAGTATGCTCGTTTTTAAACCGTTTTGGAGGAGATATATTTCTGGGGGTTCTGGATGACGGAACCGTTTCTGGTGTGCCGGAAAAGCGGGCTCCAGATATGGTAAAAAATTTTATTAGCTGTATTAGTAATCCTGCATTGTTTTCACCGACTATTTATCTCAATCCTGAGATTTTGGATTATGAAGGGAAGAAACTCATTCATATACACATTCTTCCAAGTGCAGAAGTGCACAGCTACAAAAAAGTAATCTATGATCGTGTAAATGATGCTGACGTGAAAGTTACGGCCACAGCTCAGATTGCCCAGATGTATATCCGCAAGCAAGAGATTTACACAGAAAAGAAGATTTTCCCATATGTGGGACTGGAAGATTTACGTCTGGACCTGTTGCCAAAACTCCGGATCATGGCGGCGAATAACAGTGGTCAGACACATCCGTGGAGCAGTATGTCAGACGAGGAAGTATTAAAAAGTACAAGATTGTATAGTATAGACCGTGTCACCGGAGCAAAAGGATACAATCTGGCTGCGGTCATGCTTTTGGGAAAAGATGATGTAATTGCAGATGTGGTACCGGCCTATGTGACGGATGCACTGCTTCGCAAGGTAAATATAGATCGGTATGATGACCGGGAAATTATCAAAACCAACTTGATCGAAAGTTATGAACAGCTCATGGAATTTGGCCGGAAACATCTGCCGGATCGTTTCTTTTTGGAAGAAGACCAGCGGAAGAGCCTTAGAAATATCATTACGCGAGAAATGATAGCCAATACACTGATACACCGGGAATATACCAGTTCCTATCAGGCAAAATTTGTAATAGAAAAAGACCGGATGTATGTAGAAAATGCAAATCGTGCTTCACAACAGGCAGTTCTTACACCGGATGATATCGAACCAAATCCAAAGAATCCGATCATCGCTGCATTCTTTCGGAATATCGGGTATGCGGACCAGCTTGGATCTGGTGTGAGAAATTTGTTCAAATATAGTGAAGTTTATTCAGGGAAAGAGCCAGAGTTTGTAGAGGGAGACGTATTTCGGATTATTGTGCCGTTGGATGAAGCGTTGATGAATGAAGGAACCACCCAGTCCACCCAATCGACCACCCAATCGACCACCCAGTCCACCCAATCGACTATTGATGAAGTGGTTCATAATATGCAAGGTGAAATAGAATATGCAATTATGCAGTTGATGATAAATATTCCAGAGATTTCTCAAAAAGAGATAGCGGCAAGAAATGGGCTTAACTTGAATACGGTGAAGTATTATATCCGCAGGATGCAAAAGAAAGGAATGATTGAGCGAGAAGGAACCAACCGAAAAGGAAAATGGATCGTAAAACAATAAGTGAGAAGGAATTAATTCGGAAAGTAGAATATGCGGAAGGGAAAAGAGAAGGTGCGGAGCAGATTTTTACCATTTACAGGCTGCATAAAGAAAAATATACGGAGCAGCAAATCGCGGAGCAGATGGGATTAGATGTAGGAGAGGTGAAAAACGTTCTGGAACGACTTAAGTAGAATGGATATGTAAACAGAAATGAGGAGCCACAGCAGCGGCTCCTCATTTTGGCTTTTAAAAGTATATTGTTATGACAGCTTCCAGATTTCCTCATTATACTGCGCAATGGTGCGGTCGGAGGAGAAGAATCCGGCTTTGCTGATGTTGATGAGCATTTTCTTAGCCCACTCGGTGCGGTCAGTGTAGGCTTCATAAGCCTTTTCGCGGGTCTTGACGTAATCTTCAAAGTCCGGGAAGGTCATGAACCAGTCTTTGTTTAACAGTTCTTTGTAGAGACGGTCCAGATTTTCTTTTTGGCCGATCTTCATCATTTCTTTTCCGACAATGAAATCCACAGCGGCCTTTAAAGCTTTATCTTTCTCATACCAGTCTTTGGACTTGTAGTCACCGCGCTCATAGCGGGCAATGACGGTTTCAGAGGATTCGCCGAAGGTGAAGATGTTGTCTTTGCCCACCAGCTCAGCAATCTCCACATTGGCGCCGTCCATGGTTCCCAGGGTCAGGGCGCCGTTTAACATGAACTTCATGTTGCCGGTACCGGATGCTTCCTTGGAAGCCAGGGAGATCTGCTCGGAGATATCGCAGGCCGGAATCAGCTTTTCAGCCAGGGTCACATTGTAGTTTTCCACCATGAAAACTTTCAGGTGTGGACTTACCTTCGGGTCTTTGTTGATAAGTTCCTGCAAACATAAAATTAAGTGGATAATATCTTTCGCAATTACGTAAGCCGGGGCAGCTTTTGCGCCGAACAGCACGGTAATCGGCTTTTTCGGAAGCTTGCCTGCCTTGATCTCCAGATACTTATGGATGACATAGAGGGCATTCATCTGCTGGCGTTTGTATTCATGCAGACGTTTTACCTGAATGTCAAAAATGGAATCCGGGTTCAGTTCCAGTCCTTGGGTGTTCTTCAGATAGGAAACAAGCTGAGCCTTCTTTTCTGCTTTCACATCCAGAAGCTTTGTAAGTACGGACGGGTCAGACACGAACTGTCCCAGTTTTTCCAGTTCCATGGCATCTTTCTTCCACCCATTTCCGATGAGGGAGGTGATGAGGGCGGAAAGCTCTGGGTTGCATTCCATGAGCCAGCGGCGGAAGGTGATGCCGTTGGTCTTGTTGTTGAAGCGCTCCGGGTACAGTTTGTAGAAGTTGTTGAGCTCGGTGTTCTTTAAAATCTCGGTGTGCAGGTAAGCCACGCCGTTGACGCTGTAGCCGTAGTGGATGTCCATATGGGCCATATGAACCAGACCGTTCTGGATGATGTAGGTGGTCTCGTCTTTTACAGTGGCGCGGATGCGGTTGTCCAGCTCGCGGATGATCGGCATTAACTGCGGAACCGCTTTTTCCAGGAAGGCAATCGGCCATTTTTCCAGTGCCTCAGCCAGAATGGTGTGGTTGGTGTAGGCGCATACTTTTGAAACAATGGAGATGGCTTCATCCATGATAATGCCGTGCTGGCCTAACAGGCGGATTAGCTCTGGAATGACCATGGACGGATGGGTGTCGTTGATCTGAACGGCAGCATAGTCAGCCAGGTCATGGAGATTGGAACCGCGGGCGATGCACTCGTCAAGAATGAGCTGTGCGGCATTGCTGACCATGAAATACTGCTGGTACACGCGCAGCAGGCGGCCCTTGTCATCGGAATCATCCGGATAGAGGAAGAGCGTCAGGTTTTTCTCGATTTCGGTTTTGTCGAAATCAATACCATCCTTTACGATGCTCTCATCCACAGTTTCCAGATCGAAGAGGCGCAGGCGGGTAGAGTGGTTGTTATAACCGGTCACATCCAGGTCATAGAGACGGGAAGTAACCGTGAAGCCGCCGAACGGAACCTGATAGCTGGTTTCGGTTTTGGTAAGCCAGCTCTCGTTTTCCATCCACGGGTTCGGGGTCTCCTGCTGCAGATGCTTCTTGTCAAAGACCTGTCTGAACAGGCCATAGTGGTAGTTTAAGCCAACACCGTCTCCGTTTAATCCAAGAGTAGCAATGGAATCCACAAAGCAGGCAGCCAGACGTCCCAGACCGCCGTTGCCGAGGGATGGCTCCGGTTCCAGCTCCTCGATTTCGGCAAGGCTCTTGCCGGCAGCGGCCAGCTCTTTTTTAACTTCATCATAAAGACCTAAGTTGATGAGATTGTTGGAGAGCAGCTTGCCGATCAGAAACTCAGCGGAGATGTAGTAGAGCTTGCGCTTGCTGGTGGCAGCAGTTATTTTGGAAGCAGCTTCCTTCTCCTTTGCCAGCTTTTTCACCTGCTCTAACAGGCAGATATAGATTTCCTCGTTGGTGCAGGAAGCCAGTGGCTTTTTATATTTTTCTTTCACAGCTTTCGTCAGATCCATAATAGTAAAATTCCCTTCCTGAAGTATTATAAATCAAAAATTCGTTTATATTATAACAAAGTCAGGCATGGTTGTGCAACTAAAAATCTCCAGGCTTTACAGAGTCGGGCAGCATGGACTGATATGTTCGATGTCCGATTACATGCTGATAATCGTCCTGGATCAGCGCACAGCGTTCCGGGCTTTCATACAGCTTCTTCGCAGCCGCAAACAGGATCCGCGCCGCGTAGTGCATGCCCTTGTGGGCCAGCGGGCTTTTTCCCTGGGCTACGATCTGCCAGGTATGAAGGGCACAGCCGGCCGCTTCGGTTGTTACGCCGATGAGTCCGGTCGGAACCTGCCAGCTTACATCGCCTACATCCGTACTGCCGAGGTTGATGCTTTGGTCAGCAGGAAGAATGGTGGTGTCAATGGAAGGGGAAGCCTGATCCGCAGCAAACCTTGCCGCATACTCGTAATCATCATCTGCATATTCCGGCTTCTCTGCCTCTTGCATGGCCTCCATCATAAGCGCCTCCATAGCCGGAACCGACAACAGCTCTGCATAGGCGCTGACGGTCCGGCAGGAAACCCTGGTTCCCGTCATGAGTGCAGCGCCCTTTGCCACATCAGAGACCCGGTCGTAAAGTTCGGCTACATAAGTGCTTTCCGGTGCGCGCAGGGCGTAGAGCAGGGTGGCGGCAGCCGGAACAATGTTCGGCGCATCGCCGCCATCATTCAGATAAGCGTAGTGCATGCGGGCATCACTTTTGACATGCTCCCGCAGGTAGTTGACGCCCACGTTCATAAGCTCACAGGCATCTAACGCAGAACGTCCAAGCTCCGGGTGGGCGGCAGCATGGGCGCTTTTTCCGGTAAAGTCAAAGATCACGCGGATATTGGCGAGCGCCTTTTTGATCAGGCCGGTTTTGGACCCCGGATGCCAGGCCAGAGCAAAGTCCAGATTGTCAAAGCAGCCGGAGCGGGTCAGGAAAGCTTTTCCGGCGCCGCCCTCCTCAGCCGGACAGCCAAAGTAGATCACGGTTCCCTCCGAATGGGTCTGTAAGAGCCAGTCGCGAATGAGGCAGGCCGCTTCCATAGCGCCGGTCCCAAGAAGGTTATGTCCGCAGCCATGTCCTGCCGCGCCGGGATGGTCTGTCTGTTTTTCGGGAGAATCTGCAATCTGGTTCATGCAGGGCAGCGCGTCATATTCCCCTAAAAGTCCGATGACCGGGTGACCGGAGCCAAAGCTTGCAGAAAAGGCGGTGGCAATGCCGCCGAGATACCGTGTTACGGTAAAACCTTCTTGTTCCAGAAAATCAGCCTGCAGGGCGCTGGAATGAAACTCCTGGTAACGGGGCTCTGCAAATTCCCAGATCTGGTCGCTGATGGATATAAATTGCTGTTCAAAATCTTGTCTGTTCATTATAAAAAGTCCTCCTGAGAGTACGATTGACTGAAATATGACATTATCATATCATATCTCAGACTTTTCTTCATTACGTTTTGATGGGGAAATTGCGTCCTGTGGAATGTAATATGATTTCAGTCACATGACGTTTACAAAAGAGTGAAATATTGTTAAAATAATTTATTAACAGGAAATTTTTGAAAAAGGAGAGCGTGAATGATGGGGATTGAGAATGTATATGGGGCACTTCTTAACGGTCTTCAGTCAGAAAATCAGAAGCTGTTGCTGACAAAGCTAAAGAAAGACGGAACCTTAGAAAAGCATATTTATGAGCCGGGAACGGAAACTGAGTCAGTGGAAGCATTGGCACAGCAGGCTGCTTTTGAGAAGAAGGTATGCATTACGGGGTTTGACGATGAGCAGAAAACAGAAAAGTGGATCGCGGAGCCGTTCTGTAAGGAAAACCGCATGCTGATCTTCGGCGGTGGTCATGTTTCACTGGCACTGGCAGAGTTTGCGGCCCGCACCGGCTTTGCGGTAACGGTGACTGATGACCGGCCATCCTTTGCAAACAAGCTTCGTTTCCCGACGGCGAAAGAAGTGCTCTGCATGGATTTTGATTCTGCAATCGAAAAGCTGCGTGTCAATTCCTCTGATTTTGTGGTGCTCTTAACCAGGGGCCATCGTCACGATGGTGTCTGTCTGCGGGCCCTGGCAAAGCAGGGGAAGACGGCATATCTCGGCATGATCGGTTCCAGAAAGCGCGTCCGAGAACTGAAGGATACACTGGAGGAGGAAGGCATCAGCCGTAAGTGGCTTGACTGGATCCATACACCGGTGGGACTTGATATCGGAGCAATAACCCCGGAGGAGATTGCGGTTGCAATCCTTGCAGAAGCCATTCAGGTAAAACGCAAACCGGAGGATGAGGCCAGAAGAGTTTCCCAGTCTGACATCGACATGGAAGTCATTCACGATCTGGCAGAGCCGGAAGAAAAATTTGCGGATCAGAAAAAGGCGGTTATTACCATTCTGAGCACAAAAGGTTCCACACCGAGAAAGGCCGGAGCCAAGATGATCGTCTACGAGACCGGGCTGATCCAGGGAACCATCGGAGGGGGGTGCGCAGAGGCAAACCTCATGCAGCATGCTCGGGAAGTGATCCGTGATGGCGGATATCAGATCCGTCATGTGGATATGACCGGAAGAGTGGCAGAGGAAGAGGGCATGGTCTGCGGCGGCGTGATGCAGGTGCTGATTGAACGGGGCTGAGTGTGCATTCTGATAAGTAACGAAACGCATGAAAAAAAGTTAGGGAAACTGTCAATAAAACAGATTAGGGGATTGCATTTCCCGGAAAAACAGATTACAATAGAATAATCTGAAAAGCCGGTTTGCCGGAAGGCAGGCCGGTTTTAAAAGTCCACCGTTATTTTCATAAAAAAATAACGAACAAAACGGATGAATGGAACAAAAAACGGAATGATAACGAAGATTCACACGAAGATTGGGAGGCAGCACACATGAAACTGATCAAAACCGTCGATGCGGAGGGCGCAGTCCTCTGTCACGACATTACACAGATCATTCGCGGAGTCACCAAAGACGCGGTGTTCCGCAAGGGTCACATTGTTACAAAGGAAGATATTCCGGTGCTTTTAAGCGTTGGAAAGGATACCCTCTATGTCTGGGAGAAGGAAGAGGGCATGATGCATGAGGATGAGGCAGCCGAAGTGCTCTGCGAGATCTGCAGGGGTGAGCACATGGAACGTTCTTTGCCGAAGGAAGGCAAGATCGAGCTGACTGCGGCCTGCGATGGCCTGTTAAAGATTGACGCGAAGGCATTGAAAGCAGTCAATTCCTTCGGCCAGATGATGATCGCCACCCGCCACGGCAATTTTGCCGTAAAAAAGGGAGACAAGCTGGCAGGTACCCGCATTATCCCTCTGGTCATTAAGGAAGAGAAGATGAAAGCGGTGAGGGAGCGGACCATGGAGCTGGCCGGTGGAAAGCCAATTCTGGAATTAAAGCCGTTTCAGCATAAGCAGGTCGGTATTGTGACAACCGGAAATGAAGTGTTCCACGGACGTATCAAAGATACCTTCACCCCGGTCATTGTGGACAAGCTGTCTGAGTTTGACACAGAGGTCATTGACCATGTCACCTGGGATGATGATGACAAAAAGGTAACGGCCAGCATTCTGGACATGATCGGAAAGGGAGCGGATGTTGTCATCTGTACCGGAGGCATGAGTGTAGATCCGGATGACAAGACTCCGCTGGCTATCAAAAATACAGGAGCACGCATCGTTTCCTATGGTGCCCCGGTGCTTCCGGGTGCCATGTTCCTGCTGGCTTATTACGACCGTATAGAGCAGGGGAGGAACCGGAGAACCGTCATCATGGGGCTTCCGGGCTGCGTGATGTATGCAAAACGCACCATTTTTGATCTGGTACTTCCACGTGTCATGGCAGACGATGAGGTGACACCGGACGAGCTGGCAGCCCTCGGCATGGGCGGCCTGTGCTTAAACTGCCCGGTCTGCACCTTCCCGAACTGCGGATTTGGAAAGGGGTACTGATATGGAATTTACCCATTTTGACGAACAGGGCAATGCCCGCATGGTCGATGTGACTGCCAAGGGCGAAACGGTACGTGAGGCGGTAGCAAAGGGCCGTATCCGCGTGAGCGAGGAATGCTTTGGAAAGATCAAAGAAGGTACTATGGCCAAGGGGGATGTGCTTGGTGTGGCCCGGATCGCTGGGATCATGGGAGCAAAGCGTACTTCAGAGCTTATTCCTCTTTGCCACATCTTAAATCTGACCAAGCTGAACGTGGATTTTAACCTGCATCCGGAAAACTGTGAGATCGAGGCAGTCTGCACGGCCAAGACCACCGGAAAGACCGGAGTGGAGATGGAAGCGCTGACCGGCGTGTCTGTGACGCTTCTGACCATCTACGATATGTGTAAGGCGGTAGATAAGGCTATGGAAATCGGCGACATTCATCTGGCAGAGAAAACCGGAGGAAAGAGCGGACATTTTGTGAATCCGCGTGAGCAGGGCGGTGAGCAGGTGTGAAGGATGCCCAGGGAAGAGAAATTAAGTATCTGCGTGTGTCCGTGACGGACCGCTGCAACCTGCGCTGCAAATACTGTATGCCAAACGGCATTGAGTGCGTGGAGCATAAGGATATATTGAGCTTTGAGGAGATCCGGCAGATCGCGGCGTGCGGGGCCAGGCTCGGTATCACCAAGATCCGGCTGACCGGCGGAGAACCGCTTGCCAGAAAAGGCTGTCCGGAGCTGATCCACATGTTAAAAGAGATTCCGGGCATTGAAAAAATCGCCATGACGACCAACGGAACGCTGGTGAGAGCCATTCTCCCGGAACTGGTAGAGGCAGGACTGGATGAGATCAATATCAGCCTGGATACGCTGGATCCCGGAAGGTTTGCGGCCATCACCGGTCAGGATCTTCTGCCGGAGGTCCTGCTGGCCATTGACGCGGCTCTTGCGGCAGGCTTGAAAGTAAAGGTTAACGCAGTTTCCATGCCGGATACCGACTGGAAACGTCTGATCATGCTGGCAAAGGATAAGCCTGTGGATGTCCGGTTTATTGAGCTGATGCCCATTGGAGAAGGGCGGCACTCGGAGGGACGCAGCAACGAGGAGCTTTTGGAAGAGATACGCAGTGAATTTCCTCAGCTTCAGGCCGATGGCAGCGTACACGGGGCCGGTCCGGCGGTGTATTACAGGATTCCGGGATATCAGGGAAGCATCGGACTCATCAGTGCCATGCACGGAAAGTTCTGCAGCTCCTGCAACCGGGTACGACTGACTTCAACAGGATTTTTGAAGACCTGTTTGTGCTATGAGGATGGAACAGACTTGAGAGAAATTCTGCGTGGTGAATGCGTGCGGCAGGAAGCGGTCAGCAAAAATCAGAATCTTCTCGATGCCATGGCCTGCACCATATACGGCAAACCGGCAGAGCACTGCTTTGAGCAGCCGGATCAGATTACAGAAGCGCATGGCATGAGTGCAATTGGAGGGTGAGAAACATGGATTTTAATGAAACAGGCGTAGTGAAGGCTATCTGCATCAGTCCGGCCCGGGGAACGGAAAAACATATCATCCCGGAAGGACATTTTATTCCGGACTTCGGAATTGAGGGTGATGCTCACGCGGGAACGTGGCACCGGCAGGTGAGTCTTCTTTCCTATAATAAGGTTGAGGAGTTTAATAAGCGCGGAGCAAACGTGGGCGACGGTGCCTTTGGTGAAAATCTGGTCGTAGACGGAATCGATTTCCGGGCGTTGCCGGTGGGAACCAGACTGTATGCCGGGACCGTGGAGCTTCGCATGACCCAGATCGGCAAGGAATGCCACAGTCACTGCGCAATTTATCATCGTGTTGGGGAGTGTATCATGCCGCGGGAAGGTGTGTTTGCCGAGGTTATAAAGGAAGGTATCATCCGTCCGGGCGATGTGATGCGTGTGGAAGCACCGGATGAGAACCGTCCGTTTACGGCGGCAGTCATTGTTTTAAGCGATAAAGGCTCCAGAGGGGAGCGGGAGGACGCAAGCGGTCCAGCAGCCGAGGAGCTGTTAAAAGAAGCAGGATATGATGTGCTGGAACGCTTTGTGATCCCGGATGAGCCGGCGGTGTTAAAGCATCACCTGATCCGTCTGGCCGACAGCCGGCAGGTAGATCTGGTTGTCACCAGTGGCGGTACCGGATTTTCCATGCGGGATCAGACACCGGAGGCAACGCTGGCAGTGGCAGACCGGAATGCGCCTGGCATTGCCGAGTACATCCGCATGAAGTCCATGCAGATCACAGACCGGGCCATGTTAAGCCGCGGCGCGTCTGTGATCCGCAAAAAGACCCTGATCGTGAATCTTCCGGGAAGTCCGAAGGCCGTGAAGGAGAGCCTTGGCTTTATTCTGGGAGCGCTGGATCATGGATTAAAGATTTTGCGTGGCACCGCGTCTGAGTGCGCGAGAAAATAGAAAACAAAAGGGAGAGAAAAGATGAAGAAACCGTTCGCAGTTGTAATGGCAGCTATGATGGTTGCAGGTATGATGGCAGGATGCTCCTCCAAACCGCAGGAGACCACCGCAGCAGCAACCGAGACTGAGACAATCGCAGCGGAAACCACTGCAGCAGAGACAGAGGCAGAGAGCAAAGCAGAGGCAAAGGCAGACCTTGGCGAGCAGAGTATTCTGGTTGCGGCGGCAGCAAGCTTAAAGAACGCATATGAGGATGAACTGATCCCGATGTTCGAGGAGCAGTATCCGGGCGTAACCGTTGAGGGAACCTACGACAGCTCAGGAAAGTTGCAGACCCAGATCGAGGAAGGCCTGGAGGCAGACGTATTTATGTCTGCAGCGACCAAGCAGATGAAGGCTCTGGATGAGGAAGGCATGATCGCTTCCGATACCATTGTAAACCTGTTAGAGAACAAGATCGTTCTGATCGTTCCGACCGGCAGCGACAGCAAAATGGATTCCTTCGAGAAGATCGGTGATGCAGCATCGATCGCACTGGGTGATCCGGAGAGTGTTCCGGCCGGCCAGTACGCAAAAGAAGCTTTGACTAATTTAAACGTATGGGACAGCATTCAGGATAAGGTAAGCTTTGGTACCAACGTAACGGAGGTATTAAACCAGGTTGCAGCAGCAAGTGCTGACGCAGGTATCGTTTACGCAACCGATGCAGCAAGCAAGGCTGATCAGGTTACTGTTGTTGCAGAGGCACCGGAGGGAAGCCTGGAAAAGAAAGTCATCTATCCGGTAGCCGTGGTAAAGGCGACTGCTCACGAGGATGCTGCAAAGGCATTCGTTGACTTCTTACAGACTCCGGAAGCAATCGCGGTATTTGAGTCTTACGGCTTTGTAGCAGCCAAGTAAAAAGAAAGGAGCAACAAGATGGACTGGTCCCCCATTCTGATTTCCATGAAGACAGCCAGTGTCTCCATTGTGCTTACCTTCTTTCTCGGGATCCTGGCAGCCTGGTGGGTGGTCAGCATGAAAAACGAGCGGATGAAGATTCTCCTGGACGGCGTGCTGACGCTGCCGCTGGTGCTTCCGCCTACGGTGGCGGGCTTTTTTCTCTTATATCTGTTTGGGGTGAAACGGCCAATCGGCATCTTCTTTTTACAATATTTTGGCGTGAAGATCGCTTTTTCCTGGACGGCCACGGTGCTGGCCGCAGTGGTGATGTCCTTTCCGCTCATGTACCGCTCTGCAAGGGGAGCGTTTGAGCAGGTGGATCCGAACCTCATGGCAGCGGCCCGCACCCTTGGCATGAGTGAGTGGAGCATCTTCCATAAGGTGCTGATCGCCAATGCCATGCCGGGTATTGTCAGCGGCGGTGTCCTGGCCTTTGCGAGAGGCCTGGGAGAATTTGGCGCAACGGCCATGATCGCAGGCAACATCGCAGGAAAGACCAGAACCCTGCCGATGGCGGTATATTCCGAGGTGGCAGCAGGAGATATGGACGCGGCATACCGCTATGTTGCTATCATCGTTGTCATTGCCTTTCTTTCCGTAATCCTGATGAACCGGGCAGCACTGCGCGAGAAGAAAAGGAGATTATCATGAGTGAGGAGTTTTTATCGGCAGATATCCGGAAAAAGCTGCGTGAATTCGAGCTTCAGGTTCGGTTTACCTGCTCGGCATGCCGAGGACGTGCCAGTGACGCGTCCGCCGGCTCCGGGACAGGCTGTCTTGGCATTCTCGGTCCTTCCGGCTGCGGCAAGAGCATGACCTTAAAATCCATTGCCGGCATTGTGGAGCCGGACAGCGGCTCCATCATCCTGGATGGACGGGAACTCTTCAACAGCAGCCGGAAGGTAAACCTGAAGCCGCAGAAACGCCGCGTCGGTTATCTGTTCCAGAACTATGCGCTGTTTCCGAATATGACCGTGGAGGAAAACATCCTTACCGGATTAAAGGCGGGAAAACGCTATGGGGAAGCACAGCAGAAAAAGCGGGTTTCTAAGATGATAGAGCGGTTTCGTTTAAGCGGACTGGAAAAACGCTATCCCGCACAGCTTTCCGGCGGACAGCAGCAGAGAGTGGCCCTGGCAAGGATCCTGGCTTATGAGCCGGAGGCACTGCTTTTGGATGAGCCGTTTTCCGCTATGGACACACACTTAAGAGAGCGCCTGCGTCTGGAATTGGCCAGCGTGCTTTCGGAATACCAGGGAGCTTCCGTCATGGTCACCCATGACCGGGACGAGGCCTACCAGCTTTGCGATACGCTGCTGCTCTTAAGCAGGGGACAGGTGATCGCGGCCGGAAAGACGAAGGAGCTCTTTCAAGATCCGGGCAGCGTTGAGGCCGCAAGGCTGACCGGCTGCAAAAACATTTCCCGCATTGAAAAAATAGACGATCACCGGGTATGCGCATTAGACTGGGATAATCTGGAACTGAGCACGGAGAAAACCGTGACAGAGGATGTAACTTCCATTGGAATCCGTGCCCATGATTTTGAGCCGGTAAAAGATCCGGAAGGGATCAACCACATTCCGGTTGGACATGCGAAAATTTCCGAGATGCCGTTTGAGTGGTATGTTACCCTGCAGAACGGTCTGTGGTGGAAAATAGGAAAGACCATCCACACCCACAGTGCGGACGGTCTGATTCCGGAATACGTGAGAGTAGCCCCGGAAGCAATCCTGCTTCTTAAGGGTTAACCGAATAATCACCGAAATATTTTTCAAAGAGCTGGGCAGTTGCTGCTTTCAGCTCTTTTTCCATACCCTGATACCGGGTGAGCAGCTCCTTCGCCTCCGGTGTCAGATGGGAGGAACCGCCGGACGCGCCGCCGGATTTGGATTCGATCAGGGAATAGCCAAGATAGTTCTCGGCCTTTTTGATGATTTTCCAGCCCTTGCTGTAGGACATCTCCATTTCCTTACAGGCGGTCTGCATAGAATTACTCTGGTCTACCAGGATAAGAAATTCTGCAACACCGGGACCGAAAAAGGTGTCGTTCTTGGCCAGGCGGAAACGTACAGACGGGCGGAGCGGAAGGTCTGCCGGGTGGATAGAGGAATCAATGGCTGGTTTTTGTCTGCGGCTCATGAAATGTTTCCTTTCTCAGCTGAAAATGCAAAACAGCTGAGTCCTTTCTGAATTAGATTGTCATGAAAAATTCTGCTCTTTGTCTAGTATAGCACGGCATACTGCAGATGGGTAGGAATTTTCGGAACTTCTTCTCGACAAAACGTAGGAAAACTGCTACAGTGGAAAGGCAACAACAGGAGGTTTGACAGATATGCTAGAAACCAGTAAGATTGAACTGCATGGGGATATTTCCATCCCATTTCTGAAAAAGAGCCGTTTTACCGGGAGCTTCAAAGGCATGCGCTATGTGCTCATCAAACATGAAAAAGAGCTGGAGCCTGCCACGGAGGAGACCCAGGCGAAGACGGAAACCGTGATCCGGGCCATCATCTGGCCGGAACCCTTTAACTTTGAGGTGACGCCGGATGAGAAGAAGCACCACAGAGATTTTCCGTTTACTACAGACGGGATCTGGGAGGCGGTGGACTGGCTGAACGCGGAGCATGAGGCGGGACATTACTAATTATTTTTTTGGGGAGTTGTATTATGAATATTTCACAGATTACCGGAGTTTACTTTAGTCCTACCGGAAGTACAAAGCGGGTGACGGAGTGGATCACGGAGCGGATCGCGGATAACAGGGAGGCAGAATGGCTGGATATCACCGATGCCGTGTCTTCCAGGCCGGATTATACATTTACAGAGCATGAGCTGGTGGTAGTCGGCGTGCCGGTATACGGCGGCCGGGTGCCGGAGACGGCAAGAGAGCGCCTGCAAAAGCTTCACGGCAAGCGCACGCCGGTGGTGCTGATCGTCACCTACGGAAACCGTGCCTACGAGGACGCATTGCTGGAGCTTTCGGACATCTTAAAGGAACAGGGATTCATCCCGGCGGCAGCGGCAGCCGTAGTCACAGAGCATAACATTGCCCATATATACGGAGCCGGACGCCCGGATGAGAAGGATAAAAAAGAGATGACTGCGTTTGCGGAGACAGTCAGAGAAAAGCTGAAGAGCACAGCCGGAAGCTCAAAGCTTTTGGAGCTTTCTATCCGGGGCAACCGTCCGTACCGCCCATATGGCACATTGCCATTAAAAATCAGTGTCTCTTCAGCCTGCGAGGGCTGTGGAACCTGCATCCGCAAGTGTCCGGTCCAGGCTATTTCCCGTACAGATGCGAAGGTGACCGATGAAAGTGCCTGCATCACCTGCATGCGCTGCATTGCAGTCTGCCCGAAGCACGCGAGAAAGCTGGGAACTCTGATGACCCTTGCAATCCGCCAGAAATTAAAGAAAGTCTGCACGGACAGAAAGGATGCAGAGTTTGTACTATGAAACTGGAAAATGACTTAGACACTGATGACATACGGGGGCTGGTCCTTCGTCTGGCACTGCCATCCATGCTGGCTCAGTTCGTCAGTGTGTTTTACAGCATTGTAGACCGTATGTACATAGGAAACATCCCAAAAATCGGAGAGGTGGCTCTGGCCGGTGTCGGTATCTGCGGTCCCGTCGTAACGCTGGTTTCGTCCTTCGCTATTTTGGTGGGGGTAGGCGGTGCGCCGCTTATGAGTATTCGCCTTGGACAGAAGAATGAAAAGGGAGCAGAACAGATCCTGGCAAACTGCTTTCTCATGCTGACGGTCATGGCATTGATCCTCACGGTCTTTGTACTGGGCATGCGGGAAAAGCTGCTCTGGTGGTTTGGTGCCGGAGAGACGACCTTTCCCTATGCACTGTCCTATATGACCATCTATCTGTGCGGAACCTTTTTTGCGCTGATGACGACGGGCATGAACCAGTTTATCATCTGCCAGGGCTTTGCAAAGGTGGGTATGAAGGCCGTTATGATCGGGGCAGTGGCAAATATCGTGCTGGATCCCATTTTTATTTTCGGCCTGCATCTTGATGTGCGGGGTGCAGCTCTGGCCACGGTACTGTCGCAGATGTGTTCCTGCTTTTATGTGCTGCGCTTCTTATTTGGAAAGAAGGTGCCGATCCGCATTACCTTTCATGGGTATGATCCCAGGCTGATGCTGCAGGTAGCCAGGGTGGGCTTCTCTCCCTTTGTCATCATTGCTCTGGATAATGTACTGATCATTTCTCAGAATATGGTGATCCAGAGGCTTGGCGGCCCGGGGCAGGGCGATACCATTCTGACCTGTGCGGCTATTGTCCAGAGCTTTATGCTGATCATTACGATGCCGCTCGGAGGCATTACTTCGGGAACCCAGACGATTCTGGGATACAACTACGGAGCAAAAAGACCGGACCGCATCTGGAAGGCCGAGAAGTGGATCGTCACATGTGCACTTTTGTTCAACACGGTTATGTTTCTGGCAGCCCAGTGCATCCCGGAGATTTTCGTGCGGATCTTTACCCGCAACGAGGAATATGTAGCCTTAAGTGCCTGGGCTATTCGGATGTCCACGCTGGGAGTGATCCCACTGGCAGTACAGTACACGATAGTGGACGGATTTACCGGAATGGGCATTGCGAAGGTGGCCATTACCCTGTCGCTGTTCCGTAAATCCATTTATTTTTTGTCGGTGGTGCTGATCCCGTTCCTGACCGGCGTGACCAATGTGTTTTTTGCGGAAACCGTTTCTGACTTTGCCGGTCCGGTATTTTCCATCATCCTGTTCCTCCTGGTATTTAAGAAGGTTGTGGGAGATCCGAAGCAGATATCTGCGGCATAACATAAATAACAGCAATCCGATTCCACAGAGTATCGCATGTAGCCTGTTGCGGAATAAGATACTACTAAGGAAAGAGGGTGATCTCTCATGCGAGAGGAGCTGTTTCATATTATTTTCGGGATTCTGATCCCGTTTCTTGGTACTACCATCGGAGCGGGAAGTGTGTTTTTTGTAAAAAATGAGATCAAACCGGTGATCCAGAAGCTGCTGCTGGGCTTTGCCTCCGGCATTATGGTGGCTGCTTCGGTGTGGTCACTTCTGATCCCGGCCATGGAGATGTGTGAGCCTGCCGGAAAGCTGGCGTTTGTGCCTGCCGCAGCCGGCTTTTCCATCGGCATAGTGTTTCTCTGGGTGTTAGATAAGCTGATCCCGCATCTTCATATGGGAAGCGACACGCCCGAGGGCCCAAAGAGCAATTTAAAGAAAACGACGATGCTGGTGTTTGCGGTAACGCTGCACAACCTGCCGGAGGGCATGGCAGTGGGCGTAGTGTTCGCGGGTCTTCTGACCGGAAGCGCGCCCATCACCGCAGCCGGGGCCTTTGCCCTGACCATCGGTATTGCGATCCAGAATTTTCCTGAGGGAGCCATCATATCCCTGCCGCTGCACAGTGAAGGACAGTCCAAACGGAGAGCCTTTGTTATGGGAACGCTGTCCGGTGTGGTGGAGCCGGTCGGAGCCCTGGTCACGATTCTGTGCGCAAGGTTTCTGGTTCCCATTGTGCCGTATATGCTGGCCTTTGCGGCCGGGGCCATGATCTATGTGGTGGTGGAGGAACTGATCCCGGAATCGGCCCAGGGCGGGCATTCCGATATGGGAACCATGGGCTTTGCGGTTGGTTTTCTCATTATGATGATCCTGGATGTTACACTGGGATAATATTTAGGAGGTATAGAATGACGCAGGAAGAGATTTTAAAGAATGCAAGGACCTGTCTTGGTCCGTACTGTAAGGGCTGCCCGGTCTGCAATGGCCGGGCCTGCAAAAATACCATGCCGGGTCCGGGCGCCAAGGGCGAGGGCGATACTGCCATCCGCAACTATGAAAAATGGCGCGAGATCCGGGTGCAGATGGATACGCTGTGCGAGAACCGCCCGGTGGATACCAGTCTGGAGCTTTTCGGAAAACAGTTTGCCTATCCGTTCTTTGCGGGTCCGGTGGGGGCTGTGAACCTGCATTACGGGGACAAGTATGATGACGCGGCCTACAATGACATTCTGGTACGTGCCTGCGCGGACAATGGAATTGCGGCCTTCACCGGCGACGGTACAAACCCGCAGGTGATGCTGGCTGCTACGGCAGCCATTGAGAAGGCCCGGGGTCTGGGGGTACCGACGGTAAAGCCGTGGAACGCGGAAACGGTAGCAGAGAAAATGAAGCTGGTCAGAAAGTCCGGAGCCTTTGCGGCGGCTATGGATATTGATGCGGCAGGTCTTCCGTTTTTAAAGAACCTGACCCCGCCTGCAGGCAGCAAAAACGTGGAGGAGCTGGCAGAAATCATCCGTGCGGCAGGAGTTCCGTTTATTGTAAAGGGCGTGATGACCGTAAAGGGTGCGCAAAAGGCGAAGAAGGCCGGGGCAGCAGCCATTGTGGTATCCAACCACGGCGGCCGTGTCCTGGATCAGTGCCCGGCTACCGCAGAGGTGCTGCCTGAGATCGCAGAAGCTGTAGGCGGCGGCTCCATGAAGATTCTGGTGGACGGCGGTATCCGAAACGGCAGCGATGTCTTTAAGGCTCTGGCACTGGGCGCAGACGGTGTACTGATTTGCCGTCCGTTCGTGACTGCGGTTTACGGCGGCGCGGAGGAAGGCGTGGCAGAGCTCATTACCCGGATCGGCGGCCAGCTGAAGGATACCATGGCTATGTGCGGCGCACACAGCCTGTCCGAGATCACCCGTGATATGGTACGGAAATTCTAAAACTGTCCGCAGAATACGGACATATGACCGTTCTCTGGATGGAACAGCGATAAATTATAACCGAAGGGAATAGTACACATTCCTTTTATATAGTTGACAAATAGTATCAGGATTGTTATCATAAAGAGAACGTGACAGAAGGGAGAACACTTATGGATAGAATCGTGTTATCATTGTTAGTAGACAACACATCAGGTGTACTGAGCCGTGTTGCCGGCTTATTCAGCCGCCGTGGCTACAACATCGAGAGTCTGACCGTTGGTGTCACTGCAGATGAGCGGTATTCCAGAATGACCGTAGTTGCCTTTGGCGATCAGAACATTTTAGAGCAGATCGAAAAGCAGCTGCGCAAGCTGGAGGATGTCCGCGACATCAAGGAATTAAAACCGAGCCACTCCGTTTACCGGGAGCTGATCATGGTAAAGGTACGGGCCAACGCGAATGAGCGTCAGGCAGTCAGTGCCATTTCCGACATTTTCCGTGCAACCATCGTGGATGTTGGCAAGGATTCCCTGACCGTCATGCTGACCGGCGACCAGTCAAAGCTTGACGCGCTGATCAATCTGCTGGAAGACTACGAAATCCTGGAACTTGCAAGAACCGGACTGACCGGCTTATCCCGCGGCTCCGATGACGTACGGTATCTTCCGTAAACAAATGAATCTAAAGATTCTTGAGGAGGAAAAGAAGATGGCAAAGATTTATTATCAGGAAGACTGTAACCTGTCCTTACTGGATGGAAAGACCATCGCTATCATTGGCTACGGCAGCCAGGGACATGCACATGCATTAAACTTAAAGGAGTCCGGATGTGACGTCATCATCGGTCTGTACGAGGGCAGCAAGTCCTGGGCAAAGGCTGAGGCACAGGGCTTTAAAGTATATACCGCAGCAGAGGCTGCAAAAAAAGCAGATATCATCATGATCCTGATCAACGATGAGCTGCAGGCTGATATGTACAAGAAAGATATCGAGCCGAACCTGGAAGAGGGCAACATGCTGATGTTTGCTCACGGCTTCAACATTCATTTCGGCTGCATCAAACCGCCGGCAAACGTAGATGTTACCATGATCGCTCCGAAGGCACCGGGCCACACTGTTCGTTCCGAGTACCAGGAGGGCAAGGGCACTCCGTGTCTGGTCGCTGTAGAGCAGGATTACACCGGTAAGGCTCTGGAGAAAGCTCTGGCATACGGCCTTGGTATCGGCGGCGCAAGAGCAGGTCTTCTGGAGACCACCTTCCGTACCGAGACTGAGACTGACCTCTTCGGTGAGCAGGCTGTTCTTTGCGGCGGCGTATGCGCTCTGATGCAGGCTGGTTTTGAGACCCTGGTTGAGGCTGGCTACGATCCGAGAAATGCTTACTTCGAGTGTATCCACGAGATGAAGCTGATCGTTGACCTGATCTACCAGTCTGGCTTCGCAGGAATGAGATACTCTATCTCCAACACTGCTGAGTACGGCGATTACGTAACTGGTCCGAAGATCGTTACCGCTGAGACCAAGAAGGCTATGAAGAAGATCCTTTCCGATATCCAGGATGGTACCTTCGCAAAAGAGTTCCTGCTTGATATGAGCCCGGCAGGCCGTCAGGTTCACTTCAAGGCTATGAGAAAGCTTGCTTCCGAGCATCCGTCCGAGAAAGTCGGTGAAGAGATCCGTAAGCTGTACAGCTGGAACGACGAGAGTGGCAAGCTCATCAACAACTAATCAATACGCGTTTTCTATGCGTGAAAAGGCAGAACTGCATGCAGTTCTGCCTTTTTGTATTACAGAGCCTTACTGTCCTGCTCCCTGCAGAACCGGATGAAGGTGTCCAGTGCTTTTGAGGTGCGGCTGCTCTGCCAGAGAAAGCCGACGCTCCGTTTGTGGATGGGGGTATCCAGCTTTAACTGGACCAGATGTCCGGAGTCCAGATCTTCTTTTACAAATTCTTTGATAACACAGCCAATGCCAAGTCCAATGCGGGCAAACTCGATGAGCAGGTCCATGGTGGTGACCTCCAGAAGATTGTTGGCTATGATCTCGTTACATGCCATGTAGTCATCGATGTAGTGGCGGGTAATGTTGTTTTTATCCAGAAGCATCAGGTTGCCGCTCTGGAATACGTCGGTGTCAGCTCCCTCGCGAAGCCTTAAATTTTCCAGATAACTCGGTGTTGCCACAAAAATATCCTCGATATCCATGACCGGGATAAAATTCATGTTCCTTGAGGATTTCTGCTCTACCACCAGTCCGATGTCGATGCGCTGCTGCTCCAGCATAGAGAGCGTCTGGGTAGTGGGCTGGCTTTCGATGGTGATCTTGATGTGAGGATACTGCTCAATAAATCCCTTCAGATATTTGACCATGATAAACCGGCACAGGGTGTTGCTGACGCCAATGCGGATGTGCCCCATATTGAATTCCCGGATGCGCTTTAATTCCTGTTCGCCCTTGGCCAGCTCCTCGAAGGCATCCCGTGTATGTTCGAAAAGTACCTGTCCCTCATCGGTAAGCTGCACACCGCGGGAGTTTCGGGTGAAAAGTACGGTGTTTAAGCTGTCCTCAAGCTTGCTGATGGATTTGCTGATGGCCGGCTGGCTGATGTAGAGCTCCTTTGCCGCACGGGAAATATTCCCGGCCTTGGCTACGGCGTAGAAGATACGGTATTGTGATAAATTCTGTTCCATGCAGTGTGTGAACCCCCAAATAGATTGAAAAAATTTTATAACCAAGTGTTATGATACATATGAGTATTATCTATTGTCATTATATCAATACAGATGTTATAATGCAATAAGTGAGAAAAAATGGCTGTCCACAGGTAGGAATTTTCTGAACTGAAAATTCCGTACGATACAGTTCTGGCAGCAGATTTTGCCGATTGGGAATGCGCAGCATCGGCAAAATCCCGTTGCTGAGCACACATGTGTGAACAGCAACAGAAAAAATGGCTGAATGCGGCAGGGCAGAAGGGCCGGTGCCGCGGACAAAAATCAATACGAACGATCAGGAGGACATTATGTCAGTCGGTAAAATATTCAAATTTCACAATGACCTGGATACGGATCAGATCATCGCATCCCAGTATCTGTTACTTCCTACCATCGATGAGATGAAGGATCATACATTTGAGTCTTTGGACCCGGATTTTCCGAAAAAAGTAAAACCGGGTGATTATGTAGTAGGCGGAGAAAACTTCGGCTGCGGATCTTCCAGAGAACAGGCGCCAAGCGTATTAAAGGCACTGGGGGTCCAGGCTGTCGTTGCCAAATCCTTTGCCCGCATTTTTTACCGCAATGCGATCAACATTGGTCTGCCGGTTATCGTCTGCAAGGAGCTCCCGGATGCGGTGAACACCGGAGATGAGATGGAGCTTTCCCTCACCGAGGGTGTTGCCAGGGCGAACGGAAGCACCTATTCCTGCACAAAGCTGCCGGCTTATATGCAGCAGATCTTAAGTCAGGGCGGACTCATCGCATCACTGAACAAGGAGGAAGCATAATCATGGGAATGACAATCGCTGAAAAAATCATAGCCCTTGCAGCCGGTGTGCCGGAGGTAAAGGCAGGAGATATCCATACCGTAACCTTAGACCGCATGATGAGCAATGACGGAACCACCCACCTGACCGTCGATATGTACAACAACAAATTAAAACATCCACATATTGCAGATGCGAAGAAGATGGTCTTTATCGTGGATCACAATGTTCCGGCGGACAGCCCGAAGACTGCTGCATCCCAGAAGAAGATGCGCGACTTCGCAAGAGAGAACAACATTGATTTCTGGGAGGGCAAGGGTGTATGCCATCAGATCATGATGGAGCATTATGTCTGCCCGGGTGAGCTGATCTTCGGAGCAGACAGCCACACCTGCACCTATGGTGCGCTGGGCGCGTTCGGTACCGGCGTCGGCTGTACCGATCTGCTCTACGGCATGGTAACCGGAACCTCCTGGGTGTTAGTTCCGGAGACCGTAAAATTCAACCTGACCGGCAAGCTGCCGGAGGGTGTATATCCGAGAGATTTAATGCTCACCATCATCGGTCAGATCGGTGCCAACGGCGTGAACTACCAGGTGATGGAGTTCACCGGAGACGGCGCAAAGACCTTAAGTGTCAATGACCGTATGGTGCTCTGCAACCTGGCTGTAGAGGCCGGTGCAAAGACCGCCATCTTTGAGGCTGATGAGATTGCCCTGGAATACTTAAAGGCAAGAGGACGTGAGCCGAAGGCTGTATTCCGGAGTGATGCGGATGCGGTTTACGCAAGAGAGTATACGTTTGACCTGTCGAAAATCCGGCCGGTAGCAGCACGCCCGGATTTTGTGGATGATGTAGTTCCGGCCAAAGAGGTCTGCGGTGTCCGCATCGACGAGGCATTCCTGGGCTCCTGCAACAATGGCCGTATTGACGACCTGCGTGTCGGAGCAGCCATTGTAAAAGGAAAGAAGATTTCCGACCATGTACGTTTCCTGGTGGTTCCGGCCAGCCGGGAGGTTTATTTACAGGCATTGGATGAGGGGCTGATCCAGATCTTTATGGAGAGCGGAGCCATTGTCATGAACCCGAACTGCAGTGTCTGCTGGGGCAGCTGCCAGGGCGTGATCGGCGAGAATGAGGTTCTGATCAGTACCGGCACCCGTAATTTCAAGGGACGTGCCGGACATCCGAGCTCCAAGGTTTACCTTGGTTCTGCGGCTACCGTAGCGGCTTCCGCCGTAAAGGGTGAGATCTGTACCGCTGACATGCTGTAAGAATCAATCACTACATAATATTATATCGAGAAAATAAGAGGATACCACTATGGCACAATATACCGGAAAGGTCTGGGTCCTGGGCGATGACATCGACACCGACATCATCATCCCGACGGAATACCTGGCCTTAAAGACGATTGAAGATATGAAACAGTACGGCTTCTCCCCGCTTCGCCCGGAGCTTGCGGGTCAGATCCAGCCGGAAGACATCATTGTAGCAGGAAAGAACTTCGGCTGCGGATCTTCCAGAGAGCAGGCGCCGGAGGTGATCAAGGCACTGGGTATTCCCTGCATCATTGCCAAGTCCTTTGCCCGCATTTTCTACCGCAACGCGTTAAATAACGGTCTGCTTCTGCTGGAACAGCCGGAGCTTCACGATGTAGTAAAAGAGGGTGACACGATCACCGTGACCGTGAACGAGGATGTGGACTACAACGGTAAAAAATACCCGATCGCTTCCCTGCCGGAGAACCTGATGGAGATCATTGAGGCCGGCGGCCTGGTCAAGGCCATGCGCAGGCGCAACGGACTGGATTAGGAGGATAGTATGGGACAGACAATTATTGAAAAAATTTTATCACACAATACCGGCAAAGCGGTAAAGCCGGGAGATATTGTGACAGTGAACGTGGACCGCGTCATGTTAGATGACATCATGATTCCGTTTATCGTGGACAAGTTCCACGAGATGGGCTTTGCTAAGGTATGGGATCCGGATAAGGTTGTTCTGATCTATGACCATCTGGTTCCGGCCAGCCAGCAGGACGACACCCGCCATTTCCGCGTGGGAGACGCATTTGTAGAGCAGTATGGCATCAAAAATATTCACAGAAGTGACGGCATCTGCCATCAGCTGATGACGGAGGCAGGCTATGTAAAGCCGGGGCATGTAGTGTTCGGAACGGACAGCCACACTACCACCTACGGCTGTGTGGGAGCATTCTCCACCGGCATCGGCTACACCGAGATGGCTTCCATTCTGGGCACCGGAACTCTCTGGGTCAAGGTGCCGGAGACGATCAAGGTTGTGATCGATGGCGAGCTTCCGTCCAATGTCATGTCCAAAGATGTGATCCTGCGCCTCATCGGTGATCTTGGCGCAGACGGCGCAACCTACCGTGCCCTGGAGTTTACCGGCTCTGCCGTAAAGAGCATGAGTATTGCCAGCCGTACTACGATGGCAAACATGGCCATTGAGGCCGGAGCCAAGTGCGCGCTGTTTACTCCGGATGAGAAAACAGAGGAATACTGTGAGATTCAACTGGATGATTTCCAGAAGAGCCTGGCAGGTGATCCGGACGCTGTTTACTTAAAGGAGCTTCATTATAAGGCAGAGGACTTTGTGCCGGTTATGGCATGCCCGTCCCAGGTGGACAAGATCCGCAGCGTCAGCGAGCTGGAGGGCACCGTCATAGACCAGGTCTTCATCGGCTCCTGTACCAACGGCCGTCTGGAGGATCTGCAGGCAGCCGCTGAAATTTTAAAGGGCAAGAGCGTGGCTCCGTATGTGAAGCTCATTGTCACACCGGCCAGTCGTAAGGTGTACCAGGAGGCAGCGGCCTGCGGCGCGATCAGGACGCTTGTGGAAGCAGGCGCAATCGTAACGCATCCGGGCTGTGGACTCTGCTGCGGACGGACCGGAGGCATCTTAAGCGACGGTGAGCGCGTGGTTGCTACCAACAACCGCAACTTCCTGGGCCGCATGGGAACCTCAAAGGTGGAAATTTATCTGGCCTCCCCAAAAACTGCTGCAGCCTGCGCGGTTGCCGGCAAAATCGTAATTCCGGAGAAATAACTTATGAAACAGCAAAAACAGGACAAAACAAACGTGATGCGTCTTCTGGATGCGGCAGGTATTGCATACCGCGTTCAGGAGTACGAAGTGGATGAGAACGATCTATCCGGTATCCACGTAGCAAACCAGATCGGAGAAGATCCGGACAGCGTATTCAAAACCCTGGTCTTAAAAGGGGAAAAGCGGGGATTTCTGGTCTGCTGCATTCCGGTAGCGGAAGAACTGGATTTAAAGAAGGTTGCCAGAGCCGTCGGAGACAAGAAGGTGGAGATGCTTCCCATGAAGGAGCTGCTTCCGACCACCGGCTATATCCGGGGTGGCTGTTCTCCTATTGGTATGAAGAAAAAGTTTCCTACTTATATAGAAGAAACAGCAGTTTTATTTGATGAAATCGCCGTCAGTGCCGGCATTCGCGGTGCTCAGGTGATCTTAAATCCGGAAGATTTAAAAGCCTACACGGAGGCAGAATATGCCAGCCTTACCATCGAATAATTTAAAAATGATTTACATAAAAAAGAGCCGACGTTGTTCGACTCTTTTTTTATGACGGTATAATTAACAAAAATGTAATAATTACTTAACACTTCGAAAGAAATATGAAACAAAAAAACACCGGTTTATAAGCAGGATCTTTGTGCAAAGCTATAGAAAAGGGAAAATTCCTGAAAATTCCGGATGGCAGATATGACAAAAGTGTGAAAAACTTATTGACAGTTTTACTTGTCCCCCACTATAATATCGCCTGTCACAAAGAAATGAGTGATTTCAGGACTTAACTCCCACTTTGAGTCAAAAATATACCATTTTTAGGGAATCACTTGATTGAAAGGAGTAGAATATGTATCCATTTTGCTCATTTCTCCAGGCGGTGTGCCAGCTGGTAAAAAACATATTCACCCCGGTGGTGAACATGACCAAGCGCTTATACCGCAGTGCGGCTGTGATCATGGCCGGAACTGCCGTGGTAGCCGTAATGACTTTTTCCTCAGCCGGATTTGCGGCAGGCGGACACAATGCCCTGACTGCATACGCTGAGACCTCAGACGGAGAGACTCCGGAAACGGAAGCACCGGAGGAGGCCGTGGAAGAAGTATCTGGGGAAACGCAACTGTTAACGGAAGCAAAGGTACAACTGCGTCTTACAGATCCTGACAATTTGAAAAATGGCCAGCTCCTTGTGGGCAATACAATAGCAAGAACAGTACAGGAACAGAATGCTGTACGTCAGGAACAGAAGGCGGTCATTGAAGAGACCGCACAGGAAATCGAGCGTGTCGAGGAAGAACGCCGCAGACAGGCAGAGGAAGAGGCTGCCAGAAAAGCGGAAGAGGAGCGCCGTCATGCGGCCGCAGAAGCAGTCCGCGCATTCTCAGTCATCTCATTTTCCGACCAGGACTATGAGGTTTTAAAACGCATCGTGGAAGCAGAGGCAGGCGGATGCGACATGCAGGGAAGAATCCTGGTAGCCAATGTCATTTTAAACCGTGTGCGGGACGCAGAGTTCCCGTCTACCATCACGGATGTGGTTTATCAGCGTTCTCAGTTTTCCCCGGTCAGCGACGGGCGCTTAAACAGCTGCAGCGTATCGGAGAAGACGGTGGAAGCCGTGAACCGGGCCCTTTCCGGAGAGGATTATTCTCAGGGGGCGCTGTTCTTTATGAACCGTATCCGGTCCCGTTCCGGCAATGTAAGCTGGTTCGACCATCATCTGACCTACCTGTTCCAGCACGAAAAGCATGAGTTCTTTAAATAAGTAAACATAAACATGTAAATAGCGTTATACAGCATAAAAACGAAAAGGAAGTCCGGCTGGATTTCCTTTTTGTGCATAAGGGAAAATTTGAAAAAACACTGTATACATAATTCAAAACTTATGGGCTGCATGCGTATTTTGTTATGGAAATTTTAATTCCAAATATTGACTTTTTCTTCACACAATGAGATAATAAACGCGAATTTCGGTAAAAATGATATCGAGTAAAGTGAAAGAGAGGCTGAATGAAGATGGCAAATATCGATTTAAGTCAGTATGGTATTACCGGAACCACTGAGGTGGTTTACAATCCTTCTTATGAGATGTTATTTGAGGAAGAGACCAAAGAGACTCTGGAAGGATATGAGAAGGGACAGGTCAGCGAGCTTGGCGCTGTCAACGTTATGACTGGTATCTATACAGGTCGTTCACCTAAAGACAAATATATCGTTATGGACGAGAACTCCAAGGACACCGTTTGGTGGACCTCCGACGAGTACAAAAACGACAACCATCCGGCAAGCAAAGAGGCATGGGAAGCTGTTAAGGAAATCGCCAAGAAAGAGCTCTCCAACAAGAGACTGTTCGTAGTCGATGCATTCTGCGGCGCAAACAAGGATACCCGCATGGCTATCCGTTTCATCGTAGAGGTAGCATGGCAGGCACACTTTGTTACCAACATGTTCATTAAGCCAACCGCTGAAGAGCTGAAGGATTTCAAGCCGGACTTCGTTGTTTACAACGCATCCAAGGCAAAAGTGGAAAACTACAAAGAGCTGGGCTTAAACTCTGAGACCGCAGTTGTATTCAACATCACCAGCCGTGAGCAGGTTATCGTTAACACCTGGTACGGCGGCGAGATGAAGAAGGGTATGTTCTCCATGATGAACTACTACCTGCCGTTAAAGGGCATCGCTTCCATGCACTGCTCCGCCAACACTGACTTAAACGGTGAGAATACCGCTATCTTCTTCGGTCTGTCCGGTACCGGAAAGACCACTCTTTCTACCGACCCGAAGCGTCTCCTCATCGGTGATGACGAGCACGGCTGGGACGACAACGGCGTATTCAACTTCGAGGGCGGCTGCTACGCAAAGGTTATCAACCTCGACAAGGATTCCGAGCCGGATATCTACAACGCGATCAAGAGAAACGCACTGCTTGAGAACGTAACCCTTGACGCAGAAGGCAAGATTGATTTCGCAGACAAGAGCGTAACCGAGAATACCCGTGTATCTTACCCGATCGACCATATCAAGAACATTGTGCGTCCGATCTCCGCAGCACCGGCAGCTAAGAACGTGATCTTCCTGTCCGCAGATGCATTCGGCGTACTTCCGCCAGTATCCATTCTGACTCCGGAGCAGACCCAGTACTACTTCCTGTCCGGTTTCACTGCTAAGTTAGCAGGTACCGAGCGCGGTATTACTGAGCCGACCCCGACCTTCTCCGCTTGCTTCGGTCAGGCATTCCTGGAGCTGCATCCGACCAAGTACGCAGAGGAGCTCGTTAAGAAGATGGAGAAGAGCGGCGCGAAAGCATACCTTGTTAACACTGGCTGGAACGGTACCGGCAAGCGTATCTCCATCAAGGATACCCGCGGCATCATCGATGCGATCTTAAACGGTTCCATCAACGCTGCACCGACCAAACAGCTTCCGTACTTCAACTTCGAGATCCCGACCGAGCTTCCGGGCGTAGACACCGGCATCCTCGATCCGAGAGATACCTACGCAGATGCTGCTGAGTGGGAGACCAAGGCAAAAGACCTGGCACAGCGTTTCACCAAGAACTTCGCAAAATACGAAGGCAACGCAGCAGGCAAGGCTCTGGTTGCAGCTGGTCCGCAGATCTAATCACGACACAATTGCATATCGCAATTTATCTGGAAAAGCTGTCCCTGTGGCAGCTTTTCCTTTTTTCTGCTATACTGTTAGAACGACAGGAAAAGAAAAGGAGGAACTATGAAAAAATATATCTTTTTTGATCTGGATGGAACGCTCACCGATTCGGCAGAAGGGATCACCAATTCTGTGGAATATGCGCTGAATCACTATGGTATTTCCGTGCAGGATAAGAGCAGCCTGAATGTGTTTGTGGGTCCGCCCCTGGTGGACAGCTTTATGAAATACTATGGCTTCGATCATGAAAAGGCCAGAAAATCCGTGGGCATTTACCGTGAGTACTTTGAAACTAAGGGGATGTTTGAGAATGCCGTTTACGCGGGTATACCGGAGCTTCTCGGAAGCCTGAAAAAAGAAGGCTATAAGCTTTATGTGGCAACCTCAAAGCCGGAGCAGTATTCTGTGAAGATCATAGAGCATTTTGGGCTGGCAGAGTATTTTCAGATGATCGGCGGAGCTGATATGGGAGAGACCAGAATCCATAAGGGAGATGTGATCCGCTACGTCATGGAAAGCTGCGGACTTACCAATCCGGATGAGATCGTCATGATCGGAGACCGCGAAAACGACATGATCGGAGCAGCGCAGAACCACATGGAATCGGTTGGCGTCCTCTACGGCTACGGAAGCCGCGCTGAACTGGAAAACGCCGGGGCCTGCCATATTGCGAACGATGTGCCGGAGCTGGGCGAAGTGCTGCGAAAACTGTAAAATCAGACCATGAAAAAGAATGTGCCAAGGCACATTCTCGCGCCGAGGCGCGGTTGCTTCGGCAACCATCTGCCTTTGCGCCGAGTGCGCATCCTCGCGGAGCATTTTTGTATGATAGGACGCAATTTCCTATCATACGAAAAATAGCTGGGAAATCAAATGCTTCCCAGCTATTTTTCTGTCTTTTATTTTTCCGCAAACAGCTCCGGATGTGCTTCCATGTATTCCGCGGCATATTGCTTGTCTTTCCCGATCCGCTCCTTGAGCGCATCCAGGGAATCGAATTTCTGTTCCGGGCGCTCGAAGTTCAGGAGCTGCACCTGGATGTCTTTTCCGTAAAGATCTTCTTCCAGTCCCATGACATAGGTTTCCACCCCGATAGGATTTTCGCCCTGAATAGTCGGTTTTCTTCCGATGTTACTGACTCCGCCGTAAAACATTCCATCAATCAATACGCGGGAAACATAGACACCAAAGGGCGGCAGGTGTTTCTCCGGCGGCGGAAGGATATTTGCAGTTGGAAAGCCCAGAACGGCGCCACCAATGTGGTTTCCATGCACGACCTTTCCGTGAATGGCATAAGGTTCGCCCAGAAGCTCATTCGCCTTCTCGATATTGCCCCGGTCCAGTTCCTCCCGGACATAGGTGCTGCTGATATCCCGATGGTCGTCCTGCTTTTTCTCGATGACGATCGTCTCAAAACCGTATTCCGGTCCGAGCTTGCGCAGAAGCTGCGCGTTTCCGGCTCCCTTATACCCAAAGCTGCAGTCCGGTCCGACCACCACGGCCTTCGCATGCATCTGCTTTACCAGCACCTCGGTGACAAAATCTTCCGGTGACATGGCAGCCACTTCCCGATTGAATGGATACTCTACCAGATAGTCCATACCCATGGCCCTCATGTTGTTGCGGCGTTCCTCATTGGTGGTTATAACCGTTGCCCGCTTTCCCGACACGACTCCCATGGGTGCCATATCAAAGGTAAAGACTGCTGTCTTCCATCCGTGGCTTTCCTTCTGCTGCAGCATCTCTTTTAACAGCTTCTGATGACCCTGATGCCGTCCGTCAAATTTCCCAATGGTTACCACAGTTGGTTCTTCTATACAAAACTCTCTGGTCCCGGTAATCACCTTCATAGCTAGTTTCCCCCAAGAAATATTTTCTGCGGCTGATAACGCCGTTTTTCTTCGTTGTAACGGTAAATACCGATAAACTGATGCTCACTGTCGTAGACACGGACACCATCAAAACGATCTGCCAGAGATACAGCCAGATTACATTCGGTTTCTGACCTGCCTTCCGGTTTTGCAGACGGATCTGCTCCTTTTGCAGTCTCTTCCGGCTCTGCAAGCTCCGCCGGGAACGGATTTCCGTTATGTACCAGTTTGTCCCCGTCTCCTGTTTTTGTAACAAGGGCCGGAAGGCCCAGGAATACGCCTTCCACCGGAATCACATGCTCCTCCACTCTGCCGGCATCCCGGAGCTTTTCGATCTGGGATAAGGTCAGGCTGTCTTCCAGAACGAAGCAGTCTACGCGGGTCCGCAAAAGAGATTCCATGCAGCCTCCGCAGCCAAGTCTTCTTCCGATATCATAACACAGGGTACGGATATAGGTTCCCTTGGAACAGCTCACAGAAAAGGTAACACGCGGCAGCTCGATGCTCTCAATCTGAATATCCAGGATCTGCACCGGACGAGCCTCTCGCTCCACCTCCTTGCCCTGGCGGGCCAGCTCGTAAAGCTTCTTGCCATTCACCTTCAATGCGGAGTACATCGGCGGAACCTGCATATAGTCACCAAGAAAGCTTAAGATAGCTTCCCGTACTTCCTCCTCTGTCACATGCACCGGATACTCGGCCTGCACTGCGCCTGTAGTGTCCTGGGTATCGGTTTCCTTTCCAAGCAGCAGCACGGCGCGGTAAGTCTTTGTCTTGTCGGTCAGCATGTCACAGAGTCTGGTTCCCTTGCCCAGGCAGACCGGAAGTACACCCTCCGCCGCCGGATCCAGGGTTCCGGTGTGGCCGATTTTTTTCATGCGCAGGATACCGCGCAGCTTCGCTACCACATCGTGGGAGGTAAAGCCTTTTTCCTTATATACATTGATGATTCCGTCCACTAGGCTTCATTCTCCTTTATCTGCTTTTCGATCAGTGCGGAAAGGTTGTTAATGACATCGTGGACGCTTCCGCTCATCGTACATCCGGCTGCGCGGATGTGTCCGCCGCCGCCAAAATACGCAGCTACCTGGCTCACATTGACGAGGTTGTTGGAGCGCATGCTTACCTTGTATACATGATTCTCGGTCTCATACAGGAAGATTGCCACCTCCACGCCCTCCGTAATCCGGAGCTGATCCACAATGCCGTCCAGGTCCGAAGCTTCCACACCGTAAAAATCCATATCCTGTTTGCGGACTACACTGAAAATGCACTTGCCGTCCAGGAAAAGGACGCTTTCCAGCACAGCGCGTCCCATGATCTGGTTCTGGACATACGTCTTTTTATAAAAGCTCTCGTCAATGATGCGGGAAAAATTGATGCCCTTTGCCATCATGGCTCCGGCCACCTGCATCGTCCGCTGCGTGGTATTGCTGTTCTTGAAGACATTCGTATCATGAAGGATCCCGGTATAGATACACTCTGCCACATCTCTGCTGATCTTTTCCTCATCCAGAAAATCATAAAGTACCTCACAGGTTGCGCTGGCATCGGCCTTTACAAAATTCGCCGCAGCATACCCCTGATTTGTGATGTGATGATCGATGCAGATGCTGGTCTTTGCGGTATTCAGATACACCACATTCTTTCCAAGACGCTCGCGGTCTCCGCTGTCAAGACAGATGCACAGATCATACTGCTTTCCGGTATCCGGATCAGAGCAGATCCGCTCAAACTGCTTTAAGTAGGAAAATTTTGCCGGAGGCGTCTCCAGATAAACATCTACCATTTTCTCCGGATACTGCTCCGTGATATAGTTGCACACAGCCAGACAGGAGCCTACACAGTCCCCATCCGGTCTCACATGACCCACAATGGCAATGTTACCTGCTGCTTCTGCCAGTTCCATCAGTTTGCGTTCCTGCATCCTCCGTCACTCCCTTCTCAGTCTTTTAAATCTCTGGTCACCTCATCGATCAGTCTGGACATGTTCACACCATACTCAATGGACTGATCCAGAACAAATGTGATCTCCGGGGTATTGCGCAGATTAACGCGGTGCGCAAGTTCTCTGCGGATGTAGCCCACAGCGCTCTTAAGGCCGGTCAGCGCATCCTTCGCGCGCTCCTCGTCGCCCAGCACACTGATGTATGCCTTACAGTATTTAAGATCCGGCGTAACTTCAACAGCCACAACAGAGGTCATGGCGCCGTTTACCCGCGGGTCCTTGATCTCGGTGCGGATGATCTCGCTGAGCTCTCTCTGCACTTCCATATTAATTCTTGTATTTTTGATGCTGTTTTTTCGCATTCTATTTCATTCCTCTCTCTAAATACTCTTAAAGGAAGCACCAAAAATTCAGTGCTTCCTTTCCAAAGTTCAGGGAACCCGTGACTGTCTCTTTTGTGCGCAGTCACATGGATTTTCAAGTCATCACCGCAGAAAACTAGCGCGGTACCTCTACCATCATGTATGCTTCCACCATATCGTCTTCCTTGATATCGTTGAACTTCTCGAATACAAGACCGCACTCGTAGCCAGTTGCAACTTCCTTGACATCGTCCTTGAAACGCTTTAAGGAAGCCAGCGCACCTTCGAAGATCTGCTCACCATCGCGGGTGATGCGGCAGGAACATCCTCTCTGGAACTTACCATCCATCACGTAAGCACCCGCAATGGTACCAACGCCGGATGCCTTGAAGGTCTGACGGACAACTGCATGACCGATCACCTGCTCCTCAAATACCGGATCCAGCATACCCTTCATGGCTGCCTCAACATCCTCGATGGCCTGGTAAATGACGCGGTACAGACGCAGGTCAACCTTCTCGCGGTCTGCGATGGACTTCGCAGTAGCGTCCGGACGTACGTTAAATCCGATGATGATTGCATTGGAAGCGGATGCCAGGGATACATCGGATTCGTTGATGGCACCAACACCACCATGGATCACCTTGACTACAACCTCCTCGTTGGACAGTTTTACAAGACTCTGTTTTACTGCCTCAACGGAACCCTGTACATCTGCCTTTACAATGATCGGAAGCTCTTTGACATTACCAGCCTTGATCTGACTGAACAGATCATCCAGAGACAGCTTTGCCTTGGTGTCTTCCAGTAATTTATTCTTGCTCTCAGAGATGAAGGTCTCTGCGTAGCTTCTTGCCTCTTTCTCGTTCTCGGTAGCCATCAGCACGTCACCTGCGCCCGGAACATCGTTTAAGCCCAGGATCTCAACCGGCATGGACGGACCAGCCTCTTTCACTCTGCGGCCCTTATCGTCCATCATGGCACGGACTTTACCGTAGCACGGACCTGCAGTTACGTTATCACCGACACGAAGAGTACCCTTCTGTACCAGAATGGTGGCAACCGGACCTTTGCCCTTATCCAGCTCAGCCTCGATCACAAGACCTCTTGCACGGCGGTTCGGGTTAGCCTTTAACTCTTTCACTTCTGCAGTCAGAAGGATCATCTCAAGCAGCTCCGGGATACCTTCCCTGGTGTGCGCGGATACCGGCACAAATACGGTATTTCCGCCCCAGTCCTCCGGAATCAGCTCATACTCAGCCAGCTCCTGTTTTACTCGGTCTACGTTTGCGGACGGCTTATCAATCTTGTTGATGGCAACGATGATCTCAACCCCTGCTGCCTTTGCGTGGTTGATTGCCTCAACCGTCTGCGGCATGACGCCATCATCTGCTGCGACTACCAGGATCGCGATATCTGTGGACTGCGCACCGCGCATACGCATTGCGGTAAACGCCTCATGTCCAGGGGTATCCAGGAAGGTAATCTGCTGGCCGCGCACATCTACGGTATATGCACCGATGTGCTGGGTAATACCGCCTGCCTCGCGTGAGGTAACATTGGTCTGACGGATGGCATCAAGCAGGGATGTTTTACCATGGTCAACGTGTCCCATAACGCAGACAACCGGCGGTCTGGAAACCATGTCCTTCTCATCCTCTTCATCCTCTTTTAAGAGCTCGGCAATGACATCGACCTTCTCTTCCTTCTCGCAGAGCACCTCATACTCCATTGCGATCTCCTCTGCCTGATCGAAATCGATCTCAGAGTTTAAGGTTACGATCTTGCCCTGTAAAAACAGCTTCTTAACGATAGCGGACGGCTGCAGCTTCATCTTGTCTGCCAGCTCCTTAATGGTCAGAACCTCAGGAATGGTGATTACCTTTACGGTATCCTCCACCTTCTCCTCAGCCGGCTTCTGCGGCATGATGAATGGATGCTTGGAAACCTTTCCGTTCTTGTTTCTTGGTCCGTCTTCCATCATTCTGGTCTTATCGTATTTGTCTTTCTTATGCGCATTGTTGGTCTGCTGACGGTTGTTGGTCGGCTTGGTCTGGATCGGGGTATCGTAATTCTTGGAACCTCCGTCTTTCTGACCCGGTCTGCCGGAACCGCCCTGACGGTTTCCGCCAAAGCCGCCACCCTGACGGTTGTCTCTGTTTCCGCCAAAGCCGCCGCCCTGACGATTATTATCGCGGTTAAAACCACCCTCGCGGTTTCCGTTAAAGCCGCCCTGACGGTTATCTCTGTTTCCGCCAAAGCCGCCGCCCTGACGGTTGTTATCACGGTTAAAGCCACCTTCCCGGTTTCCGTTAAAGCTACCCTGGCGGTTATTATCACGGTTAAAGCCGCCACCCTGACGATTGTTATCACGGTTAAAGCCGCCCTGACGGTTATTATCACGGTTAAAGCCACCCTCGCGGTTTCCGTTAAAGCCGCCCTGGCGGTTGTTATCTCGGCCCACACTGCCCTGACGGTTCTCACCATTCTGGGCCGGTCTTGCCTGCTGCGGTGCTGCATTCTCAGCTGCCTGCTGCGCCGGAGCAGAAGTGCTCTGTGCCTGCGGGCGTGCTGCCGGCTTCGGCTGAGCCGGTCTCTGCTGGGAATTCTGCGGACGATATACCGCTGCCAGCTTCTTCTTCGGTGCCGCACCGTCTGCCTTCGGCTGCTCGGAAGCACCGGCATTCAGTGCTTTCTTTACCATGCCGATCTGTGCCTCATTCACATTAGAGGAATGAGATGACACATCCTGATTATTTTTCTGTAATACATCTAATACTTCTTTGCTGGTTTTTCCCAGCTCTTTTGCCAGTTCACTTACTCTCATACACACTACCTCCGATTATATTCATTTGTTTCACGATTGCCTTTGCCAGTCCTGCATCCACAACAGCCAGAGATGCGCGCATCTGCTTGCCCATGGAATGCCCAAGCTCCTCTTTGCCGCCTAAAAACAGGATGGGAACTTTATAGTAAGTACACATATTGGTAAACATCTTCTTCGTGTTGTCGGAAGCCTCCTCTGATACAATGACCAGGTGGGCTTTACCGCTCTTTACGGCTTTCTCTGTAGAGAATTCTCCGCTTGCGGTCTTTCCGGCCTTGGTAGCCAGTCCGATCAGGTTCAGGATTTTCTGTCTGTTATCCAAGCTGTTCCATCTCCTTTTCCAGTGTCTCGTACACCTCTTTCGGGATCGCCATTTTAAAGGAACGCTCCAGTCCCTTGCCCTTCACTGCCTTTTTGAAGCAGTCCATGGACGGGCAGATGTATGCGCCGCGTCCGTTCTTGCGTCCGGTCGCATCCACAACGAATTCTCCTTCCGGTGTTTTCAGTATACGGATCATTTCTTTTTTGTTTTTCATTTCACCGCAGCCGATGCACTGTCTCTGCGGAAATTTCTTCGCATTCACCAATTGCTGTTCACTTCCTATCTGCCGCTGTTCACGCGTTGCGTAAACCAGACGTTCTCTCTATTTTTCTGCTCTTTGCAACTAGAACTCGGTATGATTGTCTGAATAATCATCGGTAGCGGACACTTCAAAATCAGCGTCGAGATTGTCATAGACGCCCTCTTCCTGATAATCGATGCCCATCTCCTCGAACAGGCCAAGCTCTCTTGCCTGCGTTTCACTCTTGATATCGATCTTGTAGCCGGTCAGGCGTGCTGCCAGTCTTGCATTCTGTCCCTCTTTACCGATTGCCAGGGAAAGCTGGTAATCCGGAACAATCACCTGTGCCTCTTTGCTCTCTTCATCTGCCACAACACAGATTACCTTTGCCGGGCTTAACGCATTCTCGATCATAAAGGCCGGGTTCTCATCCCAGGTGATGATATCAATCTTCTCACCACGCAACTCATTAACGATGGAGTTGACACGGGCACCATTCATTCCGACACATGCTCCCACCGGATCTACGTTCGGGTCGTTGGAGCATACAGCGATCTTGGTTCTGGAGCCTGCCTCACGGGCAATTGCCTTGATCTCAACGATGCCGTCCTTCACCTCAGCAACCTCTTCCTCAAACAGACGCTTTACCAGGTCCGGATGAGTGCGGGATACGGAGATGCGCGGTCCCTTTGGTGTATCCTTTACTTCCAGAACATATACTTTGATACGCTCTGTCGGCTTGAACACCTCGCCCTTTACCTGCTCAGCCTCATTCAGGATAGCGTCAACCTTACCAAGGTTGATGCTGACGTTCTTGCCTAAGTAGCGCTGAACAATACCGGTTACCACATCCTTTTCTTTCTGATACCACTCGTTGAACTGCATGCTGCGCTCTTCCTCACGGATTTTCTGCAGAATGACGTTCTTTGCGTTCTGGGTAGCGATACGGCCAAAGGATTTGGACTCGATCGGGCAGTTAATGATATCGCCCAGGAAAAACTTCGGGTTTTTCAGTCTTGCTTCCGCGTAGCTGATCTGGGTTAACGGATCCTCTACCTCCTCTACAACCTCTTTCTCTGCATATACAGAGAAATCGCCGGTTTCCGGGTTGATGTTGACTTTGATATTATCTGCCTTGCCGAAATGGTTCTTGCAGGCGGTCAGCAGAGAATTTTCGATTGCTTCCAACAGAGTCGCCTTGCTGATATTTTTTTCCTTTTCCAGCAGGTTTAATGCCTCGATTAATTCCTTATTCATGGTTTTATCCTCCTAAATCCTATTTAAAAATCAAACGCCAGCCGGATCAGCGCAATGTCCGGACGATTAAATACCAGTTCGCCCTCTGCCGTTTCGATCGTCACCGTTTCCTTATCGTATGCTTTTAAGATTCCGGTAAATTCCTTCTGCTTATTCAGTGCCTTGTAAAGGCGGATCTCCACCTCTTCGCCAAGACTGCGTTCAAAATCACGCTCTTTCTTCAGCGGACGGCCAAGTCCCGGAGAGCTCACCTCCAGAATATAGCTGTCTTCGATGAAATCCGTCTGGTCCAGCCAGTCACTTAAGATACGGCTGATCACCTCGCAGTCATCCACCGCGATACCGCCCTCTTTATCAATGTAGGCTCGCAGATACCAGGTACCGGCTTCCTTTACATACTCCACATCCCAGAGCTCGAAATTGTGCTCCGCAAGAACCGGAAGCAGAAATGCTTCTGTACGGGACTCGTATTCTTCTCTTCTTGTCATGGTTGTCACCTCACTTCACGTCATGCCCTGACAGCAGTCACAAAAAATTGAGAGTGGACATATGCCCACTCTCAAACTGTCAGATTATCATGTTATCGTTTTTATTATAGCACCTGTTTTTCGTAAATGCAAGGGTTTTCCGGAACTCTTCGTTCTTTTCTTCATAAAATATGGTATAAAAACAGGGAGGACCGGCCATGGAACCTTTCTTACGCGTCTGTGACATCAGCTATGCTTATCACTCTCCGCTGGGTGCGACCCCTGCGCTTTCCGGCATCTCTTTTACCGTAAACAAGGGCGAATTTCTTGCCATTGTCGGCCCGTCCGGCTGCGGCAAGTCAACCCTGCTTTCCCTTCTCGCCGGCCTTTTGACTCCGGAAGAAGGTTCTGTCTATATAGGTGACGCTCCGCTCAAGGAAGCTCAGGCAGGGATCGGTTACATGCTCCAGCGGGATCATCTGTTTGAATGGCGTACGATCCGTGAAAATGCTGCCCTTGGTCTGGAGATCCGGCACCGGAAAACAAAGGCCGCCATGAAAACACTTGATGAAATGCTGAAAAACTACGGCCTGGCTGAATTCGCAGACGCTCATCCCTCCGAACTTTCCGGCGGTATGCGACAGCGTGCTGCCCTGATCCGCACACTCATCTTAAAACCGGACCTGCTGCTTTTGGATGAGCCCTTCTCTGCTCTGGATTACCAGACCAGGCTCACCGTGTGCGATGACATTGCCACGATCATCAGGGAAACAAAAAAGACCGCCATCCTGATCACCCATGACCTTGCAGAAGCCATCAGCACCGCTGACCGTGTGCTGATTCTTTCTGCAAGACCCGGACAGGTAAAGGCAGAGATTTCCCTCACCTTTGCTCCTCAGTATGACAGTCCCTTAAAGCGCAGAAATGCGCCGGAATTTACCGGTTATTTTCAAAATGTATGGAGGGCGCTTTCCAGTAGATAATGCCGTCCCGCTCAGATCTCTCGACAAAGCCTTCCCCCATCATATATTCCATACAGGAAAAGGTCTTGGCCCAGATATAGGTACAGGAGGCAAAATGCGCGTAATCCGGCGGTCCCTGGCTCCGTCCATAAGTCCGTACACCAATATCCCGCGTGGTCAGCGCCGTTCCCGCTTCCTCCAGAACATGCTTCATGATCTCGCATTTTTCCAGATACCCCAGAATAATGCGGTTTACTTCTTTTTCAACATTCTTGATCTCCCCATAATGACAGGGCAGAAAATAACAGTCTTTGTAATTATGCTTCAGATCTCCAAGAGAATCCAGATAGCATTTCAGCATACCGAGATCTGTCTCCTGTGTTCCTACAATCGGGACAATTGTGGTCATGAGCTGATCTCCCACAAACATAAGCTTCTTCTCCGGCTCGTACAGACCACACTGTCCGAAGGTATGTCCCTTTAACAGCTTCACCTCAAAATGGTATCCGCCATACGAAAGGATATCTCCCGGATGGATCGGAATAAAGGAAAGCTCCAGCGGACTCTTCTCGGATGCGTAAGCTTTTGTCGTATATTCCATGAAGGTATCATATACCTCCGGTGTTTCCTCTTTGGTTACCCCAACGATCCGCAGATTTTCAATCCGGGCACGCTCATCTGCCAGATAGCTGTGCAGCAGATCTACCCGCTTTCTTGTCTCATCCGGATTCATAAATGCCCTGGCTCCAAGCTCCTGCAGCTTCGGTACCAGGCCTGTATGATCCGGATGCTCATGGGTAATAAAAATATCCAGCTTTCTGCAATCAATCCCCAGCGCATCGATCATACCCTTTAAGATGGACCAGTCCCGTTCAGTATTGTTCGATGTATCGACCATCAGGCTCCGCTCTTCGCCCCGGATGATATAAAGATTGCGGGGGCTCATATGGCGGTTCTCATATGAAATTGTCTCCAGAAATATATGCTTCTTGATTTCCCTCATGCTTCAGTCTCCTATGCGCTGACACTCACCTTTATTCTAGACAGTTTTTCTGAAATTGTCAAACCCCGTGCCGCCCTGTTTCTGATATTATTTTAACATTTTTCAGGCGTTCTTCTGGAATTTTCCCTGTTCATCCTGTATAATGGAATGTATGCTAGCAAAGGAGAAGGGTTATGAATTTACAACAGCTTTATTACTTTCGAAAACTGGCTGAAGTTCAGCATTATACCGAAGCAGCCAAAGCACTTTATATCACACAGCCGAGCCTGAGCGATTCCATTGCTTCCCTGGAGCATGAACTTTCCGTTTCCTTATTCCAGAAAAAGGGCCGCGGAGTCCAGCTTACCAAATACGGTCAGGAATTCTATGAGTACGTGAACCAGGCACTGGGGATCCTGGAACACGGCATTGCCATTATGAAAGAAAAATCCGATTTGGTGACCGGAACCATTGATGTAGGCTGTATTCCCACCCTACTGGGGGATTTTCTTCCGAATGCGCTGGATCTGTACCACGAAAAGCATCCGCAGGTCAGCTTTAATATTTTTCATGAAAAGTCCATTCCGGTGGCAGAGGGAGTCTCCACCGGTAACTATGATATCGGCTTCTGTTCCATGGTAGAAAACAAGTCGGATCTTGTCTTTGTTCCTATCACCTTCCAGGAACTGATCGTTATTGTGCGAAATAACCATCCGCTGGCATCGCACGATTCCATCCAGCTCTCCGATCTGCAAGACTATACCCTGTCCACCTACCGGGACACGATTCCCATTGGCAAAACCATCCGGAAAATTTTGAAAGACAAAGGTCTGGAAGCCGCTTATTCCTATGACGATGAAATCTCTATTGCCGGGCGCATCAACCGTTCCTCCAAGGTGGCCATTGTTGCGAACACTCCGTTTTTGAAACAGTTTGACAATCTAAAAAAAATCCATTTGACGGACGTTCCTCTGGGCACCCGCATGATCTATATGGTCTACAGCAAAAAAAATTTTATTACGGCAACCGTGGAATCGTTCGCAAACTTTATCGTAGCGCACTGCCTTGACTTGCCTCCGGAATCTTAAAATATCGGGATTTTTATACAGAATTGTATGGAATATTCACAAGGGGATTTACGGCTTCTTTTTATGGGAACGACATAAAAGAAGCCGTATCTTCTATAAGAAAAAACCTGAAAAATGTCTTATGACACCTTCCGATTTTAGTATAAAACAGTTTTATCCTATATTCAAATCAATTATTTTTATGTTATAATAGATTTTGTCTATCATACATCATCACATAGTTTAAGAAAGGCAGTCCACCCATGAACCTGACTCATCTGCGTTATTTTGCAGAACTGGCACACACGCACCACTATACACGCGCCGCACAGAATCTGTGTATTACCCAGCCCAGCCTCAGTCATGCTATCTTTAAAATGGAAGAAGAACTCGGTGTTCCATTATTTGAGAAAAACGGAAAAAATACCGTGCTGACTGTGTTCGGAGAACAATTTCTGCGCAGTGTTGAAAATTCCTTAAAAACACTGGATGATGGCATTGATTTTCTTCAGCGCACTGCCCGCGGCGAAGGGGTGATCCGTCTCGGTCTTGTGCGTCCTCTGGGTGTGGATTTGATTCCTTCTCTGGCGCGCCATTTTCTCAGGCTGCATCCTGACCGCGATATTCATTTTTCCTTTCAGACTGACGTGACCCAGAATCTGGTAAATGACTTAAATGCCCATCATTATGACCTGATCTTCTGTTCACACCCACAAAAAGAGAACGGATTGACATCCCAAACCGTACATCGGGAAAAGCTGGTGCTGATCGTACCCCAAAATCACGAATTGGCAAGATTTGACTCCGTAAACCTGGAGCAAACCCTGCCATATCCGTATGTTTATTTCTCCGAAGCATCCGGCATTCGCTATGAAGTTGATAAAATGTTCCAGGCATTGGGAAAACGCCCTCATATCGCTTATGAGATTGTGGAGGACCAGGTCACGGCCGGTCTTGTAGCCCACGGCTTCGGCATTGCCATTGTCCCGGAAATGGAACTGCTCTCCAGCCTGAATGTTAAAGTGATCGAAATCCTTCATCCAATCGTAAAGCGCAACATTTATATGATAAGCAGCAATCAGTTTTATATGCCGCCGGTTGTCCGGAATTTCCATGATTTTGTATTGGAAACCGTATCGCAGAACCTTTAACTTTTAAAAAATAATTCCAACGGTCGCCATCATTGTAATAATGAAGCCTGCAATCACACATGGAATCGTAGACCCCAGCACAATATGCTTATAGCTTTCCGCCAGCGTACATTCACAGACAGAAGTTTCCATAACTACCGGTGAAGCATTCGGAAGTTTGTTCAGAGTAATACCAGCCTCTACCACAATTCTGTGGAGGGCATTGATATTCGCGCCAGCTGCAAGGAACTGTTTTCCGAAGCTCTCCAAAAACAGGGTTTCCGCTGTAATCGCAGAACCAGTCATAGCTCCACAGATCATGGTTCCAAGCCAGGTCTTTAAGTAAATCGGAAGTGTAATATTTAATACAAACTCCTGTACAGCATGGAAAGCCGGTGCCTGGGTCAGGACCTTGGAAAGACCAATGACTGCGGCTACCGTCAGCATTGTGCTTAATCCTGACATTGCCCCACCTTTCAGAGATCCCTTCAGGTTTTTGATTTTTTTAAACTGTGTCACAATAATCACAAGAACGCCGGTCAAAAGCGCGCAGCTCAAGCTGGTTGACGTTCCCATACCGGAAGTTACCACTACCACTGCCAGTACCAGGATAAACGGCAAAAGAGACATAAAGAGACCAGGAAGCTCGTTATCCCCCATGACGCTCTTTTCTGTTTTGTACAGTGCCATCAGTTCTGCTTCCGACATTTTTTCCATGCTCTTCATTTGCGCATAGTTGAAATATATTACATACCAGGTGCAGGTGATTACTGAGAAAATCACCGCCAGGACCGGAGCTACACCAAGTGAAGTGCCAAGGAAATTACTCGGGATTACATTACAGATATCCATGGAAAACGCAAATCCATTCGCATTCGCACCTCCCGCGATCATCAAAAACGGAAGCAGCCGGCGATCCATCTTATTTTCACGAAGCAGGCTGTCTGCGATCGGATAAAGAACAAATACCATAATATAGCCGTTAATACCCAGCAGTGTGATAAAGAATGTGCAGATCATAATGATCAGCCCCACTCTTTTGGCTCCAAGTGCAGCAGATAAAGATTTTGCGACCTTGGTAGCCAGCCCTGTCTGATTGACCAGTTCACCAAAAATGCCACCCAGAGCAAGGATTAAAAACCAGGAGCTGCAGAACGAGCCAGCTCCTTCTGAAAACGTTTTCAGTAAACCTTCCCAAAAATCAAGTCCGCTTGTTACAAGAATAATTGCAGCTGTTACTACCGATGCCGTAATCATATCAACACCTTTGACGATCATAACAATCAGCAGCGCGATCGCTATGATTAATCCAATAGCAGATAACATATCGATTCCCCCTCGTATTTCATCATCTTTCGTAACGTTTCTGTACCTTCACAGACACAGTAAAAAAACATTGAAAATGTCTCCGTTCCGCTTCGACCGGAGCTGTGTGCCGCTGGCACACAGCACCCTTCGACAATGGAATTTTTTCCTGTAATCCATGTTTGCATGCGGTCAGCACAGTGAATACGCAGACCGGCTGAACCATTACTATTTTTCTTTTGTCATGTGTGCATAATCTGCATCCGGCCACTTTCGGATGACATTGATAATGGTCGGTATGATCAGAGTAAACAACGTGATGATCGATGCAAATGTAAGTCCCTTCGATACCAGCGCAGTCAGTCCCATCTGGGACACTGCCCATGTAAACACAATATAAACCAGCGTTAATACTGCTCCCCGCTTGTTTCTCTTTGCCGCGGAAACTTCCGGGGCTTCCTGTTTTCTTTTCTGATACCAGTTTAAAATACGGTCATTGAAGCCTTGCGCGTAATTGATTGCCGTTGAAATGGTTGCAAAGAATATGGCCACAGTGATCAGCGTAAGAAGGATGGTCTTTATCGCTCCACTTCCAACGCCATTTTGTACAACAAGAATGGTATATACCGCACGTCCATTCGACCATCCTTCATAAACAGCCGAATAATTTGCAGCCAGATTGATCACATTCATTTCCAGAAATGCCCAGTTTGCAATCACAGACAGCACAACAGCCCATCTGAGTGTTTTTTTATTGGTAAAAAGCTGCGCATGATTAACATAGGCTCCAAAACCTGCCAGATTCTGTCCTGAAAAAATATACGCCCAGCAAAAAGCGACCAGAAGATACTTTAAAAAGCTTCCTGCACCTGCGGCAATATCGTTGTGAAGCTGTTGGGACATGATGCCAAGTTCCGAAGACAACCTGCCGGATGTGACATTATATAGAATATTAGGCACATGAACTGACATCAGCGCAATGAAAATAACAGCACTCATGAACACTGCATTCTTCCGGACCAGATCTGTGCCTTTCATACACAGAACAAACATAAGAACACCGATAATAAGTGTAGAATACAGATATGGAATTCCCGTCAGTTCTTTTAATGCTGAACCAGAGGTGGAATAGGCAAGCGCCATACATACGATCAGAAGCCAGTTGAAATTAAATTCATAAATGTACTGCATCGGTCTGGCAAAAATCCCATTGCAAAAACGCGAACCATACCGCCTCAAAAAACTGCTGTAATCAAATGTACGGAAATCCATAGCGAATTTCATAAAGAAATAGATAATAAAACAGTTGATTGCCGCTACAATAAACGGCATAAACAGACAAAAATACGGCTGCGCAACAACCGGCAGCATCCCATAAAACCCCGTATTTCTAAAAAAATAAGTCCATGGCGTAGATCCAGACGCGAATCCGCCGCCACACTGCGAACTAAATGCTATCGACACAAAAACAAGAACGGTTTTCCAGTCTACTTTGCATTCCACATTTGTTGTTTTTCCCATAGAATATCCCCCATTATCTGTACATCCCCATATACAGATTTCGTTACTAATTTAACATATTATTGTCAAAAATTACAGTATCTCACATCTTATTTGCTCCACTCTGCCACTGGGCATTCATCTTATCCAGGGGTACCGCAACGAGTCCGGTCTGTCTATCATAAACATAAATGATAAATCCTCTCTTACACCGAAATACACATTCCAGGCATGGATCTTCATCACAGTAACAAAAGGCATCGGTATCCGCCAGGGCAAATACCATTGGCGAATGTTTTCCTTCCATTACGTATTTTAAATATCCCCCCGTAAATGTTTTCAGATAAATCCACTCTGGATGACGTCCATACGGCTTCATCTTCCACGATACGCGGACAGCATTATCATTATAGCCGCCTGTGATCTGATAGGTAATATCCATCACATCCCGCGTGGAGTCGGCTTCTTCAGGAATCAGCCTTTCCGCCTTTTTTCCACAGCACAGAATTTCTTTTTCCTCCAGGTTCGTTCCTCCTGTCACCGGATAAAGAGCTCCGCATTCCGGGCAGCGGTAAAATATAACATCTGGGCACTGTTTTTCCAGTGGCTTTCTGGTATCCTTGCATCTGCGCGGTCCAAATTTCTGTTCAATCATAGTGAATCATCCCTTCAAACGCTTTTCCAGTTCCTGCTTCAGAAGATATTTTTTCACCTTTCCGCTTCCCGTATGTGGAATGCGGTCAATTAGTTCTAGCCGCTCTGGCCAAAAACGCCTTGGAATTTTCTTCGAATGCAAATAGTCCAGTACATCCTCCAACTTCAGATTTTCATATCCCCGAAGCGGGACCGCAAATGCGCAGATCCGTTCTCCGAGACGATCATCCGGCATTCCGATAATGGTATGATCACCCATTCCAGGGCATCCCTCTAAAGTATCATTGATCTCATTGGTATTTAAATTCTCACCGCCCCGGACAATCATGTCTTTTTTTCGTCCAATAATGTGAATATTTCCATGCTCATCCATGATACAAAGGTCACCACTGTGGAACCAGCCATCGTCATCCAAAGCTTCATCCGTGATCTCCCGTGCTTTTAAATACCCGACAAACACACTGGGTCCTCTTGACAACTCTTCTCCCGGGATCCCCACACCTACGTCGTTCCCATCTTCGTCTACCACCCGGATCTCCACACCTTCCATTGCCCTTCCGGATGTCGTTCCATTCAGCGCAAGCGCCTCATCCGGACGAACAAATGCGTGTGGCACACTTTCCGTGGATCCATAGACTTCGCAGAGAAGTATTCCGTACTGTTTTGCTCTCTGTACCAGATACCCAGGAACCGGCGCACCGCCACAAAGATAAAACTTCAGAGACGGAATTTCACCGCCATTTGTCTCCAGCTCCCTTAAAATATCGTAGATGAAAGGGGTTGCTCCCATAGAATAAGTAACATTTTCCTGGTTCATAAATTCAATGGCCAATCTACATTGATATTTCTGTTGCAGTACCACTTTCGCACCATGAAGCATCGGCGCAATGATCGCGTGATGAAATCCAGTCGCGTGATGAAGCGGTGCCGGCATGAACATGATATCTTCCTCGGTAAGACCAAGCTCCCGGTTGAATGTTTCTTCCGCATAACGCACATTATCATGAGTCAGCAGAACTCCCTTCGTACCTCCAGTTGTGCCGGAGGTGCAAAGAATAACCGCGATATCCTGTCCGTTTTTAGTATGTACACACCGCTCTTTCGGAAGTGGCCCATAAGAAGTAAGAATTTCCCGAAGCAAAGCTACATCGCTCTTTCGCTCTTTCACACTGTCGATCAGCACGATATCCTTTAACAGCGGCACCTGATCCCGCACTGCAAGGATCCGATCTTCATAATCAGTCTTGTAGAAGAATGTCGGTCCAAAATAACACCGGGATTCTGTTATGTTTAAGCTTCTTGCCAGTTCCTTCTCCTCATAGGACATGGCAATGGGATGGGCCACCGCTCCCACCTTATAGCAGGCAATGGTCAGCATGGCAAACTCACTCCAGATTGGAAGCTGAAAAGAGACCACCTCGCCTGGCTGGATTCCCAGTCCTATCAGATACGATGCCACCCGGCCTGCTGCCTCATCCAGTTCCCGGTAGGTATAACGGTTACCACGGTCGTCGACCACATATTCCCGTTCCGGATACGTTTCTACCGTCCGGTCCCAGCAGTCCAGCAGCGTTTCATCTTTCCAGTACCCCTGCTCCCGGTACTGTTTCTGCAGATTCGGGTTGATCTTCCTTTCCTCAAACATAACGTGCCTCCTTACATCCGCCAGCATGCCGTTGTCCCGCCAGACTCCCGCTTCTACACGCGGAAGGCTGCTGCAAAAAGTGAGACCATTCCATCCTTTTGTCGGCAGCCTTTTCTTCCTGTTTCTTTGGTCTTACGCCTGCTGCTTTGCTTTCAGTTCTTTTACCAGCGCCGGAACGATCTCAAAGACATCGCCCACGATTCCGTAATCCGCAACCTCAAAGATCGGCGCGGTCTCATCTTTGTTGATGGCTACGATGGTGCCGGATCCGCTCATGCCCGCTACGTGCTGCACTGCACCGGAAATGGCACATGCAAAGTAGATTTTCGGGGTTACGGTGGAGCCGGTCTGTCCTACCTGCTTACTCTGCGGCATCCAGCCTGCGTCAACCGCTGCTCTGGAGCATCCTACGGTTCCTCCAAGCACATCTGCCAACTCTTTTAAGATACCGAAGTTCTCAGCACTCTTCATGCCGCGGCCGCCGGATACAATGACATCTGCCTCATCGAGACGCATATCGTTGTCCTCACATGCCTTGATGAAATCAAGCACTTTGGTGCGGATCTCGCTCTCCGGGGTATGAATATCCTCTTTGATGATCTCCGGCTGATTGTTCTCGTTGCGCTCCGGCTTCTTGAACGCGCCCGGACGGCAGGTACCCATCTGCGGTCTGGTCTCGCTGCAGAGAATCTGCGCGTATAAGTTTCCGCCGAATGCCGGACGCTCCCATACTACATTTCCGGTGTCCTCATCGACACTCAGCGCGGTACAGTCGGCAGTCAGGCCGGTGCGGAGGCTGACTGCGATCTTGGATCCCAAGTCTCTTCCGTTTACGGTTGCGCCTACTAAAATGGTGTTTGGATCATATTTCTCACAGAGCTTTAAGAATACGTTTCCGTAAGCGTCAGCTGAATAGTTCTCATACTCGTCGCCCTGGATCACATAGATCTTGTCGGCGCCGTACGCTGCGGATTCTTTTACAGCTGCGTCTACATCCTTGCCGATAACAATGGCGCAGAGCTTCTGTTTCAGTCCGTCCGCCAGCTTTCTTCCCTGTCCTAACAGCTCCAGGCCGACACTCTTCGGCTGACCCTGGAAGCTCTCGATAAATACCCATACGTCCTTGCATGTATCAAAACTCATCTTGACGACCTCCTCTGTTTATTAAAGTACTTTTGCCTCAACCAGCTTTCCGATCAGGTTGTCCGCAATCTCCACCGGGCTTACGCCTTCGATGTTCACACAGTTTGCGGTTCTCTTCGGAGTGAATGTTGCTTTTACTTTGGTCGGGGATCCCTTCAGTCCCATCTTGGTGGTGTCTGCGTCCGGCAGGTCTGCCAAGGTGATCTGACCGATCTCGGTGTTGAAGGATCTCATAACGCCCTTTACGGTTGCGTAACGCGGTTTGTTGCTTTCTTTGGTTGCGGTGCAAAGTACCGGGAACTTCGTCTCGATGACTTCCACGCCCTCTTCTACCTGGCGCTCTGCAATGACTTTGTCGCCCTCAACCTTTAAGCTCAGAACGTAAGTCAGACGAGTTGCGCCCAGATGCTCTGCGATACTCGGTGCGGTCTGGCCGGTATCTCCGTCGATTGCCTGCTTGCCGCCCAGGATGACATCGTAAGCGCCCAGTTTCTTGATTGCCTGGGATAAGATGTAGCTGGTAGCGTAGGTATCGGATCCGCCGAATGCGCGGTCCGTTACCAGATAAGCCTCATCAGCGCCCATAGCCAGTGCCTCTCTCAAAACAGCTTTTGCCTGCGGCGGTCCCATGGAAATAACCGTTACTTTGCCGCCATACTGGTCTTTTAAGGAAAGTCCGGTCTCCAGAGCGTTCTTATCGAACGGATTCATGATGCTCGGCACGCCGGTACGGATCAGTGTATTTTTAACCGGATCGATCTTGATCTCTGTGGTATCCGGAACCTGTTTGATACAAACAACGATATTCATCTTCAATCCTCCTGTCAGTTTTTCCTATTTGTATTCTTTATTTAATACGTTGGCGATGGTCAGTCTCTGTACCTGGTTTGCGCCCTCAAAGATCTGGAATACTTTGACATCGCGCATCAGCTTCTCAACCGGGTACTCTTTGCTGTAGCCATATCCGCCGAAGATCTGAACTGCATTGGAGGTAACCTCCTGGGCGCAGTCGGAAACGAAGGTCTTGCAGATGGAGCCCTCTTTCTGAACCATGATACCTGCATCCATCATCTTCATGGTGTTGTTGACCAGGCATCTGGATGCCTCGATCTTGATGGCCATGTCGGCTAACATCTGCTGTACCATCTGGAATTTGATGATCGGGGTGTTGAACTGTTTTCTCTCTTTTGCGTACTTCACGGACTCATCGAGTGCGCGCTGCATGATGCCGACTGCCAGGGTTGCCACGAATGCGCGGGATAAGTTCAAAGCGTTCATAGCCAGCTTGAAGCCGCTGCCTTCCGGTCCTACCATTGCGGATGCCTTTACGCGGACATTCTCAAAGATCAGGTCGGTGGTGTTGGAGAGGCGCAGGCCCATCTTGTTCTCGTGAGCGCCAACGGTTACGCCAGGAGCGTCCGCATCGATGATGAAAGCGGAAATTCCCTTGTGTCCTGCTGCCGGGTTGGTCTTGAAGAAACCTACGAAAACGCTTGCTACCGCGCCGTTGGTAATAAAGGTCTTGGTTCCGTTTAAGATGTACTCATCGCCATCTTTTACTGCGGTCGCGCGCATCGCTGCCGGATCGGAACCGGCGTTCGGCTCGGTCAGGGCGAAACCTGCGAATGCGCCCGGAGCCACTTTATCTGCGAAATACTGGCCCTGCTCCTTGGTACCTGCCAGGATGACGTTTCTTAATGCTACGAAAGAAGTGACAAAGGTGATGGCATAACCGGCATCCACCTTGGCCAGTTCCTCGAAGATCATTGCGGTGGTCTCATAGCTTAAACCAGCTCCGCCGTACTCGGCCGGAACCTCCAGCATATGAAGTCCCATGTCAAATCCCCATTTATAAAGTTCTTTCGGACACTCGCCTTTTTCATCCGCATCTTTCACATAAGGCTTGATCTCGTTCTCTGCCATCTCTTTTACAAGAGCAATCAGCGCTTTCTGTTCCTCGGTGTACATTAAGCTCATATCTGTGTCACCTTCCCCTTTCTTATTTTTAAACCTATAATTTTTTCAGTTTTGTCTCACCGGTTGCGGCTCCGGAAGCAATGGCTTCCTCGATTTCCTTGTCGCTGTAGCCCACATGCTTCATCAGCTCTACGGTGTGCGCGCCCTGTGATCCGCCGATCACATATTCCGGCTCGCCCATGCTGCCGAAGCGGATCGGGTTGGTCGGCATAAAGCGCTCGCCAGACGGGTATGGGATTTTTGCAAGAATGTGGTTGGCTGCTGCCTGCTCATCCTTGTAAATATCCACCGGCTCCATGCAGGCCTCACACGGCATGTCGTTCGCTTTCAGGCGCTCCATCAGTTCCTCTCTGGTGAACTTTGCGATCGCGCGGTCTAACGCTGCGACTACTTCCTGGTTCAGTCCGTTTGCGTTGATGCTCTCGCAGCGACGGTACTTCTCTTTCGCTTCCTCCGTTAACATCTCCGGAGCGTCCAGCACGGTGAACATCTTCTCGTAATCACGGTCATATTCCGGACAGCAGATGCATACCCATTTGCCATCGCTGGTACGGAATACATCATTGAACGGGTTTACGACCTCCGTACGGTTCTTCGGATACTGGTTGCCGTACTGTGCGGAAATCAGGCCGGTGCTGAGGGCATAGACAGCTGCGTGATGCAGGCTGACGGTTACTTTATCGCCCTTGCCGGATTTTTCTCTTCCATATAAAGCAGCGCAGATACCGGAAGCCAGAGCCAGGGAAACCTGGAAATCACCAAATCCGTTGGTCGGGATCATCGGCGCGTCGCCGCGGTTTACGGTGGTTCCGAATACGCCGCCCCTTGCCATGTAGCAGGTTACGTCAAATCCGGCGGTATCCTTCTCCGGTCCGTACTCGCCATAGCCCAGCACCTGTGCGAAGATCAGTTTCGGGAATTTTTCATTTAAGGTATCATAATCCAGTCCCAGTTTCTTTAAGGACTTTGTTCTTGTATTCGTTACAAACACATCGGCCTCCGCTAACAGGCGGTAGGCAATTTCAAGACCCTTCGGATCTTTTAAGTTCAATGTGATAAATTTCTTATTTAAATTGGCTACATCGAAGGCCAGGTTTTCTTCATCGTTATAAGGCATGTTGAACACTGCCCCCTGGGTTCTCGCCGGATCGCCTTTTGCGGATTCAATCTTCACGCAGTCAGCGCCCCACTCTCCCAGTACACGCACCGTAGTCGGCGCGGCCAGATAAGTCGTTAAATCAACGACCTTGATTCCTTCCAAAGGTCTCATAAAGTATTCCTCCATCTCTCTGCATTCCGGGGTACCCGTCCTGCAGTCCGATCATTGCATTGCTGTTTACGCGCTGCGCAGACAGCAGCGCCTGTCATTTAGGGGAACAGGGTCCCCAGGCCCAAGTAGGAACCTGACGACCCTGTTTAGGAAAAAATATTTACAGCACGTACTCCATATGAGCACCGTGTTTGATGGTATTTCTGGAAATGGTAATTCTCTGAACGGTCGGAGCGCCCTCTTCCAGCCACATTGCGCGGCAGTCGCGGTACAGTCTCTCAACCGGGCCGTACTTGCAGTCCTCGAAGTAGCCTACGCCGCCGAAGATCTCAAGCATCTCATCGCTGACTTTTCTGGTGGTATCAATACTGAAGAGCTTACACATAGCAGCCTTCTCCTCAATGTACTCGCCGGTCGGGTTCTCCATATAAGCCTTTGCGAAATCGTAAACCATGCAGCGCAGTGCGTGTACCATCATGGACATATCTGCGATCTTTACACGGATAGCCTGACGGGTTCCGATCGGTTTGCCAAAGGTTACACGGTCATGTGCGTATGCCAGGGACAGTTCTAACATTCTCTGTGCCATACCCAGGTTGCTGGCTGCGATGTGGGCACGAGATACGGACAAGGAGTGCATTGCAATCTCAAGTCCCTGTCCCTCACGGCCTAACAGATATTTCTTGTCGATGCGGCAGTTGGTGAATTTCAGATCGCCATGGCCTGCACCGCGGCAGCCCATCATATGCGGCATGTTGATCACTTCGAATCCCGGTGCATCCATCGGTACGAAGAATGCGGAAAGTCTGTCATCTTTATCAGAATCCGGATTGGTTACTGCGATAACGTATGCGAACTCGCAGCAGTCGGTGTGGGAGATCAGGGTCTTCTCGCCGTTTAATACATAGCTGTCGCCATCTTTCACTGCCATGGTATGTAAGTCAGCGCCGGTGCCGCCGGTTGCCTCAGTCAGCGCGAAGCAGGTGAATACTTCCTTGTTCTGGAACTTGGACATGTACTCTGCTTTCAGCTCCTGGCTGCCATAGTCATCCAGGATTCTCCAGTTTAAATCCATTGCATAGTGAAGATGCATTCTCATTCCGCCCGGTCCTCTGGAGAACTCTTCCTGTACCTGTAAAATTTCAAGCTCGTTTAAGCCCCATCCGCCGTACTCTTCCGGTAAGGAACAACGGTATAAATTGTTCTCGATCGCCAGATCGTAGAACTCCTGCGGGAATTTGTTGGTTACCTCGACTTCTTTCTGGATCTCTTCCAGCGGACCTTCTGCCAGCTCGCGGATCTGTTTTAAGTAAGCCTGGAACTCTTCCTTTGTTAATTTGCTCATGTGATATCCTCCTTATTTGAGTTGATCATTTGATTGTTCATTTTTTATTTTGTTGCTATTTCTTTAACAATCTTGATGATGTTATTATAACGTGCCTGTCCGTAAATATCCAATCGGCTGTATCCGTGCGAACGTATCGAATTAATCGGAAAAAACTATCAATCGATTTTTGACTTGTAAATGGATTTTGAGGGTGTTATAGTCTAGCGTGTGAAATTGTATATTTTTGACAAATGGAGGTTTCTTATGATTACAAGACCGGAAATCATGGAAGGGATCAGACGGCATATCCAGCCCATCGGAGGGCAGGAAAACCTGAATATATTAGAAGTGGAGCCGGGACATGTCCGGCTTTCCATAGAACTGACGGAAGCATGCCTGAATCTGTACGGCAATGCCCACGGCGGCTTCCTCTTCTCTCTCTGCGACATTGCCGCCGGCATGTCCACCTACGCCTGCGAAGTCACCAACGTCACCCAATGCGCCGGAATTAACTTCGTGCGCGGCGTAAACAGCGGGACGATCTATGTGGAGTCCAATATCGTTCATAAAGGAAGGCACACCGCCGTATGCCGGGTGGATATCACCGGAGAGGAAGAAGAACTGCTGGTGACGGGAAACTTTACGATGTTCCTGGGGAAGGAAATATAAAATTGCAATTTAGAGAATAACCAATAAGGTCCGAAGGTTCGGTCAGGCCCTA
>OGFR01000209.1_pt1 | contig 57970 bp, 54 predicted proteins | sample 1571001 | NCBI WGS metagenome assembly OGFR01 (sample SAMEA2582064, study PRJEB24529) | metagenome | biome: Human gut stool | place: China | collected 2011 | reverse complement strand
AGGTCAACTCTTACAAACACCCATTAAGAAATTGCACTTCTATCTTGAATGTTTAATTTTTGAGGTTTTTGAGGTTCTGAATGTATTTGGAAGTCTGGAGAATCAGAATCGCCTGCGGAATGCTCATTGGAGATACTGGATCTCTTTGGAGCATGTTCTTTGGTCACATAGCGTTGCCAATAGGCTATGATGAGTGTGGTGAGAGGCAGGGCTATGATGAGTCCGATAAAGCCGAGGAGAGTTCCCCACACCGAAAGACTGAGCAGGAGAATGGCCGGATTGAGCCCCATAGCCTTACCCATAATCTTGGGTGTTGTGATGAAATCGGTGATAATCTGAACCACGATGAACACAATGACAGCCAGCCCGAATACCCACCAAAAGTTTTGTCCTGTATCGGCAGCTTTGAGCATGGCCAAAAAGGCTGTGGGAATCAGTGCAAAAGTGTGAAGATAAGGTACCAAGTCAAGGATGCCGATGAGGATACCCAGGCCGATGGCCATCGGGAAGCCGATGATGGTGAAACCGATACAGAACATGATGCCCATGCAGAGGGCTACCAATCCTTGTCCGCGAATGTAGTTGTTGAGTTCGCGTTCTACATCCTGCATCAGTTCGTGCCAAAATGGACGATTCTTTTGTGGGAATATTCTTATCCAGTTTTGCGTGAGGTGTTCGTAGTCGAGAAGGATAAAGAACATATATAATAAGGTGATCATGGAGGCGATGATGCTCATGACCACGCTGGCCGTTTGTCCCACAAACGAAAAGAGCCGTGGCATGGCAGTCTTGATGGCATCACTGAAATCGCGGCTTTTAAAAAACTTTTCTATTTCCGATTGGTTAGCCTGCAACCATTCTTGTATATAGGTGGTGAGGTTGTTGGTGTGTGTGGTTGTATGAAGCCATTTGGTGGTCACTTCGCCGAGTTTCTCAAACTGCTCTATCATAGGGGGAATGATGAGATAGATTACTCCGGCAATAACTGATATGACGAGTATCATGGTGACGATGATGGCCAATGCACGCACTTTGACATGCAACCGGTATTGGATAAATTTCACGATGGGATAGAGCAGATAGGCAAAAAGCCAAGCGATGAAGAAAGGCAGCAGTGCACCGCTCAAATAGTTTACAAGATAGAGAACGGCAAGGATGAGTGCTCCGATCCCCACCCATCTCACAAGTTTGTCAAACGTAATCTTTTGTTCGTTCATGTTCTTTTTCCTCCTTCAATACCTTTTGGTAACAATCCCTGCAAAGCGGTTCATATTCCATTTTCTCACCGAGCAGCACCCGGCGGTCGTTATGCACCAAACGGTGGCTGACATAGGCCAGTGCTCCGCATTTCACACAGATGGCATGCACCTTAGTCACGTCGTCGGCAATGGCGCAAAGTGCGGGAATTGGGCCAAACGGTAATCCCTGGAAGTCCATGTCGAGACCTGCTATGATGACGCGCACACCCCGATTGGCGAGCTGGTTGCACACGCTTACCAAACCGTCGTCAAAGAATTGAGCCTCGTCAATGCCCACCACATCGATATCCGACGCTAACAGCAACAGCGAACCGGAAGAGTCGATGGGGGTGGAACGGATAGAGGTGCGGTCGTGGCTGACGATATCTTCGTCCGAATATCTTGTATCGATAGACGGCTTGAAAATCTCGACCTTTTGCCTGGCAAACTTGGCCCGTTTCATCCTCCTGATAAGTTCTTCGGTCTTGCCGGAGAACATGGAGCCGCACACCACTTCTATTCTTCCCGGGCGGTGAGCTTCTCCCGTTAAGTTTTCCATCATAATGCCTGCAAAATTACAAAGACGTTTTAAAAAATGCAAAGAATTAAGTCCCTTTTTTGTATTCATGGATTATTTAGCTACATTTGTAACATCTATGGGTACATTGTATATAGTGCCTACTCCTGTAGGAAACATGGAAGACATGACGCTTCGGGCTATCCGGATACTGAAGGAGGCCGATCTCGTGTTGGCAGAGGATACTCGTACATCGGGTATTCTGTTGAAACACTTTGATATCCAAAACCACTTGATGTCACACCATAAATTCAACGAGCATGGCACAGCCTCAGGCATTGTAGAGCGTCTCAAAGCGGGGCAGACAGTGGCCCTTATTAGCGATGCGGGCACTCCGGGCATCAGTGACCCCGGCTTTTTCCTTGCCCGTGAGGCTGCCCGCGCAGGCATCACTGTGCAAACCCTTCCCGGGGCTACGGCGTGCATACCTGCCATTGTTTCGTCGGGACTGCCTTGCGACCGCTTTTGCTTTGAAGGTTTTCTGCCGCAGAAGAAGGGACGGCAGACCCATTTACAGTCGCTTGTAGATGAGACGCGTACGATGATTTTCTATGAATCGCCTTATCGCTTGCTCAAAACATTGGGGCAATTTGCCGAAATCTTTGGGCAAGACCGCCAGGTGAGTGTGGCCCGTGAAATCTCGAAATTGCATGAAGAGAGCGTGCGCGGCTCTTTGACAGAGGTCATTACCCATTTTCAGGAGACCGAACCTCGGGGAGAAATTGTCATTGTACTTGCAGGAAAGAATACCAAAAAGAAAATAACTTAAACGAAAGATTATGATGAAAAAGTTGTTGTTCATTGCTTGCATGGGCGCATTAGTCATGGCAAGCTGCACCGAAAACAAGAATGCCAACCAGTTGGCCGGTATGACACAGAACGACTCGTTGAATAAGATCATTGAGCAAAAAGACAATGAAATCAACGATATGATGGGCACGCTGAATGAGATTCAGGAGGGTTTCAGACAGATCAGTGAGGCTGAAAACCGTGTCAGTCTGATGAAAGATGGTGAAGGGGCCAACCGTGCCCAACAGTTGCGTGAGAACATCAAGTTCATTTCCGGGCGTATGAAGGAGAACCGCGAACTTATCGAAAAGCTCCGTCAGCAGATGCGGGAAAGTTCGATGAAGGGCGAACAGTTCAAGAAGACCATCGAAAGCCTGATGAAGCAGCTTAGCGAAAAGGATCGCCAGCTACAGCAGTTGCGTGTGGAGCTCGACTCTAAAGACATTCACATCTCCGAACTCGATGAGACCATCAACAACCTGAACACCGATGTGAACAATCTGAATGCCGAGAGCACAAAGAAATCTGAAGTCATCAACGAGCAAGACAAGCAGCTCAATACGGCATGGTTTGTCTTCGGCACGAAGAAGGAGTTGAAGAACCAGCGTATCATCGAAGACGGAAAGGTGCTTCGCTCTAATTTCAACAAGAACTATTTCACCAAGATTGACATCCGTGTGGACAAGGAGATCAAGCTCTACTCCAAGTCGGCCAAGCTTCTTACGGCTCATCCGGCAACCAGCTACACGCTGCAGCGCGATGCCAACAACCAGTATGTGCTGCGCATCACCAATCCCCAGATATTCTGGTCTACGAGCAAATATCTCGTGGTGCTTGTGAAGTAGCAGCCGGTAGTTTTTGTAAAACGATTTGCAGTTTTTCGGCTTCTGTATGTGCGATATTCTCGCTGGGAAACCGTTTGGGCGAAAATATGCGAATTTTGGAGACGCTTCTTGCCTGTTGATAATCAGCAAGTTGAATTTTATCAACATATTTTTGAGTCTGAAAACAGGTCTGAAAGAGGCCGAATGAACCTGCAAAAGAGCCACAGTTGCGACGCAACTGTGGCCCTTTCGATTCCCAACTGTGGCTCTTTCGCAAACTCGAAGGGCCCGAACCTGAAAAACGGTGGGGGTTTTAGGTGGCTTAAAGTCGGTTTTCCTCTCTGGTTGGAGAATTTTCGCAACCCTGTTTTTGTAAAGCTTGTTCTTACCCGTGTCGATAGCCACTTATCATGATTGGCCAACATTCTCTCTGTCGTCACCCATGGGTTGGATTATTCCCAAGCCTATCCGATAATGATTATAAGTGCTTTCGCTCTGACGGGCCCGATCTTTTGAGGGCGAAAGTATTATCGTTTGTCTCTGAAAAACTTTTGCATCAGTTCCCGGCATTCATCCTCAAGAATGCCTCCCACAATGTCTGCTTTCGGGTGCATGGCGTGAGGGGCGTAGTGCCGGTAGCCACGCTTCTCGTCAGGGGCGCCATAGACGGTGCGGGGCACTTGTGCCCAACCGATGGCTCCGGCACACATCGTGCAGGGCTCTACCGTGACATAGAGGGTGCAGTCGGTCAGGTATTTCCCTCCGAGCAGATCGGCTGCCGCTGTGATGGCCTGCATCTCGGCATGGGCTGTCACGTCGTGCAGCGTCTCTGTCAGATTGTGTGCCCGCGATATGATGCGCCCTTTGCACACCACTACCGCCCCAATGGGGATTTCACCTTTTTGGCAGGCTGCTTCGGCTTCTTGTAAGGCCTTTCGCATGTATTGTTCGTCGACTTCTCGTTGTTCCATTTGTTTTGCGCAGTTCCTTTAATATTTGTTTCTTCCGAGATTCCTTCCAGCGTGATGTTGAGCAACGTTCCGGAAGACGGGATGGCCGTTATACTCTTGAATGTCTGGTGGTCAAGGCCGAGAGCTCCGGTTCCATTCACTGTTACATGCTCCACACTCGATTTCCCCGTGGTGGAAAGTGTGGACGAAGTGTATTGTTCTTCCTCTGTATATACTTCGAACGTCAAGTCGCCGATGCGCGTGTTATCCAGTGTCAGGCAGTGCTCCATAACCGCGATATGGGCCTTCCGGATGTTGCAGTTGACCAAAGACAAAGACAGACTGTCTGCAAAATTGAAGTTTTCGCTATTCAGATTCTCTATGGTCAATGTATATGCTGTGTGAAGCCTGAGCCTTTTGCCTTTCGGAGAGTCGTTGTCGCTGAGTAGCGTCATGAGCTTCTCCGTCGGCATCACGATTGTGACGGGAATGTCACTGATGGTGTATGCGTTCAACATCTCGTCTTTTTCTTGAAACCCTCCATATTTTTTGTTTTGGGAGATGATTTGTCCACCCCCCTCTGTCACAAAGTCCTTGAACTTTCGGGCGAACCGCAATGAGATGTCACTTCCGTTTCTCTTTCCTGTGACTCCCTCTGTTTGGGCGGTGATAAGGTCTTTAGGATATGTGATGCGGACCCCTTTGGCATGATCGTCCACCCGAATCGTAATGTCAAAAGTGTAGTCGCCGAAGAGTCCTTCTTCCTCGTAGTCATCCTCGGCTCCCGGTTTCATGAGAAAGGTCAGACTTGTCAAGTCCTTCAAATTGATGGTTTCCGTGTCGTCTATGCTCAAGGTCTTGGTCTTCACGGAAGAAAGCAGACCGGGCAGGGTGCTCCAAAAAACGAAACCGAAGACTATCGCGGATATAGTGATGATGGTTGTCCTTTTCATGCTTTTTCCTCCTCTTGTTTAGTGATGGTCGATGATTTCTATTTCCTTATATCGCTGATAAGACAGCCACCAGTTCAACAGTCCGTGCAGGATGAGCCACAGATTGGCGATGGTTTTCAGAAGGGCCGATTGCCTGTCGGATAGATTGATGAACGGATCCATCACTCCCAATAATACGAAAAAGAAAAGCATGCCGATAATAAATATACAGATACTTGTGGCCAACAACGGTCGTTTGGGGAAAAAGAAACTGCCCAGCACGAACCATGAGGTGAAGAAGAAATAGAAGAACCACATGGTAGGATAGGTCTCCCGGTCGGAAATACTTTTTGGGATGATGCTGACAAAGGAGACTGGGACCTTCGGCAACAGCGGTGCAAAAATGGCCACGCGCACCAAGTCGGCCAGATAGAAACAGGCGAAGAATACGACGATATAGCCCACCACGTAAAGGAGCCATCGCGCCAGCCAACTCTCAAATGGGCTGACGGGCGTTGTGAGCACATGGATGCGCCCGGCTTTCCGCTGCCCGTCGGTGAACAATCGGGAGGAGGAGATGCAGCCGCCGACAAGGAATATCAGAGCACCGGTGAAGAAAAGCGTCTCTCGTGCCGGGTCATAGTTCGATTCAGGATTTTCCAGAGAAAAGTAATAGGAGTAGGAGGATAAAGCCGTCCATATCTCTGCGACAAGCATGATGCCCAAAAGAATGGCCGTTGCCACGCAGATGGTGCGCCAATGCTCGGTCAGCAGCTTGCGAAAATAAGCCCGAAACCTCCGGGAAGTGAAAAAATCGTTAGTCATTGTGTACCTCCTTTCCTGCCATTGCCTTCTCAAAATAAGTCTCAAGATCTATCTCTCCATTCGTTATCGTGCCGTCGGCAGTCTGCTCTTCGACTATTTCCTCCGTTTTCACATTGCGGATAATTTCGCTACGGTCGATGAGAAGTATTTGGTCGAGTATGCTCTCAACGTCTTTCACCTGATGGGTGGACACCACAAACAGACGGTCGGGAGTAAGTCCCTGCGTGATGAATTCGCGGAACTGGCGCTTGCCGGGGATGTCGAGCCCGTTGGTGGGTTCGTCCATCAGCAGCACACGAGTGTGGGTCGCCATGGCAAAACTCATGAATATCTTCTTGCGCTGTCCGAGCGAGAGGTCGCCGAGATGCGCATCTGCCGTCATGCCGAAAGTCTTCAGGTAGCACTCCATGTCGTCCATCGAGAACCGGGGATAGAAACAACTGTTGGTGGAAATGTATTTCCGGAGGGTCACAGCCGGCAGTTCAAACTCGTCGGGCACGAGGAATATCTCGCTTGTGGTCGTCGGGCGACGCTTCCGTACATCATTCCCGTTCAGTCGCACACCGCCGACCGTGGGAGTGAGCAGTCCGGACATTAAATATAATAAGGTGGACTTGCCGGCACCGTTAGGGCCGAGAAGTCCGTAGATATGCCCCGGATTCAGTGTCAGACTGAATTTGTCGAACACCGGTCTTTTGCGTCGGGGATAGTAGAATGTCAGATTCTGTATTTCCATAAGAGTGCATGTTGTTGATCCACCTTATTTAGGGCGGCTCATTCTCTGTAAACAACTGTTTGGCGGGTACAAAAATACGAAAAATAGTTTGACCATGTTAGATAAAATTGCTATTTTTGCATGATTAACTGTTTAAAAACATGGCCGAACATAACGAATTAGGGAAATGGGGCGAAGAGCTGGCCGCCAAATATCTTGAGCAGAAAGGATATGTGATTCGCGACCGCGACTGGCGGCAGGGAAAGCTCGATCTCGATATTGTGGCCGTGGCCGATGATGGAGAGACGGTGGTGTTCGTGGAGGTGAAAGCGCGGAAGACCAATGCTTTCGGACAGCCGGAGCAGGCTGTGGATGCCAAGAAAATCAAACGGCTAGCCCGTGCAGCCGATTCTTATGTGAAGTCGCTGGGCGTGTCGGCTCCGTTGCGTTTCGACATTGTGTCCATCATCGGCGACCAAAAGGAGGCACAGACGATAGAACACATCGTGGACGCTTTCAATCCTATGGTCATTGTGTGATAAAAGGAAAATACGGATGAAGACAAACATCATCAGACTGCAAACCGTTGACTCCACCAATCGCTATCTGCACGATTGTCCACCGGTCGGTGAGGAGGAAATGACCGTGGCCGTAGCCGACTATCAGACAGCCGGGCGGGGACAGGGCACCAACACGTGGGAGAGCGAAGCCGGGGCCAACCTGCTCTTTTCGCTCATGGTGCATCCTTGTTGGATGCCTGTGGGCCGTCAGTTTCTGCTTTCCATGGCCGGGGCCTTGGCTCTGAAAGAGACGCTCGATGCCTACATCGACTTCGTTACGCTGAAGTGGCCCAACGATGTGTATTGGCGTGACAGCAAACTTAGCGGCACGCTCATAGAGACCACCGTGAACAGCCGGGGCATCGGCCGTTGCATCTTCGGCATCGGGCTGAATGTGAATCAGCGCGAGTTCCGCAGTGACGCCCCCAATCCCGTTTCTCTCTATCAGCTTTTAGGCCGCGAAATAGATCGCGAACACCTGCTCCATGGAATTCTCCATGCCTTCGAGCACTACTACGAATTGCTGCGGCAAGGGTGTTACGGTGAGGTGTCGCAACGTTATCATGAAGCCCTCTACCGCCGTTCGGACTTCTATCGCTATCGCGACAAAGACGGTGAGTTTGAGGGGACGATTGTCGAAGTGGAAGACGACGGACACCTCATCCTTCGTGACCGCGAGGGGAGCATACGCAGCTATGCTTTCAAGGAAGTGGAATTTGTGAGGAGTTAAGAGGGGGAGCTGAAAGTTAGAAATTCACATTATAAAATAGATAATTATGGCAAGATTTAAACGCATTCTGCTCAAATTGAGCGGAGAGAGCCTGATGGGCAAGCAGAACTACGGCATCGACGCAGAGCGTCTGGACGATTATGCCCGGCAGATTAAGGAAGTGCACGAGATGGGGGTGCAAATAGGCATTGTGATTGGCGGGGGCAACATCTTCCGCGGGTTGAGCGGCAGTCAGAAAGGTTTCGACCGTGTGAAAGGCGACCAGATGGGTATGTGTGCCACGGTAATCAATTCGTTAGCCTTGAGTTCCGCTCTCGGTGCGATAGGTGTCAAAACGAAAGTTCTCACAGCCATCCGCATGGAGCCTATAGGCGAATTTTACAGCAAGTGGAAAGCCATCGAGGCTATGGAGGCAGGTTATGTGTGCATCTTCTCGGCCGGCACGGGCAGCCCCTATTTCACCACCGATACGGGCAGTTCGCTTCGCGGCATCGAGATTGAGGCCGATGTGATGCTTAAAGGTACGCGCGTGGACGGCATCTATACGGCCGACCCTGAAAAGGACCCCACTGCCACGAAGTTTAAGGACATCACTTTCGATGAAATCTATAATCGCAATCTTCGGGTGATGGATCTCACGGCTACCACCATGTGTAAGGAGAATCATCTGCCCATCTATGTGTTCAACATGGATATCGTGGGCAATCTCAAAAAGGTGATGGATGGCGAGGAGATAGGCACCCTCGTGCATGAATAGAATCATGTCTCCGTCGGCGAATGTATAATGGGTTACGGCGAATGATGCGGATTATGCGAATGTAGGCGTGAGATAAATTCGCCTCATTTGCCGACGGAGATGTTGGTAACGACGAATAAAATAAGATACGTCGGAAAAGGCGGGAATGCAAATGAGGGTGGATAATTCTTGACCGTTATTCTTCCTTGAAGTCTACATATTCCCCCTCGTTTTCAGGAATAATCTTCTTGTTGGTCTCTTCGGGAGTGCGCCGGTCGATGATGACATTGTCGCCCACTTTGGCCTCGCGTTGTTGGGGCCGTTCGCGGAAGCGGTGGGTGGCATCGTGCAGTTGCCGGTAGATGCGGTAGAGTGCCAAGCCGACAAAGACGGTGATGGCAACGAAGATGAACAGTAAAAATTGGAATATGGCTGTCATAATGACGCGTCTTGACGTGGTTGGGAAGTAGAGTCAGGATTGCTGCCTGAGAGATACAAAGCCAACGAGGCAAGGAAATAGAGTGAAATGACCATCCAGAAGCCGTTGAGCAAGCCAAACACAATCAGCACGAGAGCGGAGAGGGCGGCAAATACGTATTTCACTTCGTTGCCTTTCCATCCCCAGTGTTTGAATTTCAAGGCAAACATGGGCAGTTCGCAAACGAGTAGCCAACTACTGAGACACACCATGAGGAGCACTACCAACAATGACCAACCATGCTGCATCCATCCGGGATTGGCCGTGATGAGCGAGCCCCAGAATAGAGCATTGGCAGGAGTCGGTAAGCCGATAAAAGAGGTTGTCTGCCGCTCATCAAGATTGAATTTGGCCAGTCGGAGTGCCGAGAATGCCGCCATGACGAAAGCAAAATAGGGGAGAAATTCGCGATAAGGCTCCAGAAAGGCAGGATATTCCATCACCCAGAGTTGGGAGAAGATGATGGTGGACGGTGCCACACCGAAAGTGATGTCGTCGGCCAGCGAGTCCAACTCCTTGCCGATGGGCGAGGAAACACCCAGCAAGCGTGCGCTCATGCCATCGAAAAAGTCGAACACGGCACCGATGATGATCCATGTGAGTGCCCAGCGGGGAGAGCCGCCGAAGGCGCAGGCGGTGGCTATGCAGCCCGAAACGAGGTTGCTGCAGGTGAGGGTGTTGGGAATGTGTTTCGTGATTGAGTTTGCCATCCTTGATAAAATATAAAAACGCCCAAGCTCTCTGCCAAGTAGGCCGTAGGCTTGGGCGAACGGTTGTTCTGTTATTTCAGTTTTGCTATAATGGTTTGGTCGCCCGTGGTGGGTTGTCCCATCTTCACGCAGACCTCCGTGCCCAGTGGCAGGAACACATCGACACGTGACCCCAGTTTGATGAATCCCAAATGCTCGTCGATGTAGCATTCCTCACCTTCCTTGGCGTAGGTGACGATGCGGCGCGCCATGGCACCGGCTATCTGACGGCAAAGGATGTCCACCCCATCGGGCGTGGTGATCATCACGTCGGCATGTTCGTTTTCCTCACTGGCCTTGGGCAGCCATGCCTTGTGGTAGTTGCCGTCTTCGTGCTTCACGAATTTCACCTTTCCGTCAACGGGAAACCAGTTGGCATGTACATTGAAAAGACTCATGAAAATGGAAATCATCAGTCGCTTGTCGTGGAAATATTCCGTCTCTTCCACCTCCTCGATGACCACCACCTTGCCGTCGGCCGGGGCCACGACTATCTTGTCGGTATCTTCCAGATTGATGAAACGTTTGGGGCACCGGTAGAAGTTGAGCACAACGCCGTAGATGATGGCAAACACGGCCACGAAGCCCCAGAAAGGAACTTTTGTGGGCACGGCATACCACAGCAGCAGCGCAATGGCCACAATGGCCACGGCACTGAAGACGAGCGTGTCCGTCCCTTCGCGATGTATTCTGATTTTCTTGAGTTTCTTTATTCTTTTTCCCATTGAAGGTTCAGGTTTTCAATTTGTTTGCAAAGATAGTTTTTTTTTATGACAGCCGCAAATTTTTCAACTCATTCTTTTGGCTGTGTCAGGTTTTAGCCGTAACTTTACACTCCGATTTTAAAACAATATTGACAGCCGATGGAAGATTTTGTACACTTACACGTACACACCTATTATTCTATCCTCGACGGCCAGTCGAAGATAGCCAATCTTGTGAAAAAGGCCGTGGACGACGGTATGCGCGGCATGGCACTTACCGACCACGGCGTGATGTTCGGCATCAAGGAGTTTGCCGACATCTGTGCCGGACTGAACAAAGAGCGCAAGAAAGAGGGGAAGGAGCCTTTCAAGCCCATCTTTGGCTGCGAGATGTATGTGGCCCGCCACCGTAAGGAAGACAAGGTGAAGGAGCACGGCGACAACTCGGGCTATCACCTCATCGTGTTGGCCAAAAACTACAACGGGTACAAGAATCTCATCAAGCTCGTCTCGCGTTCGTGGGTGGACGGTTACTACTATCGGCCGCGTACCGACCGCGAAGATCTGGAGAAATATCATGAAGACCTGATCGTCTGCTCGGCCTGTATAGCCGGCGAAGTGCCCGCCAAAATACTGAAAGGCGACATCGCCGGTGCGCGCGAAGCCTGCGAGTGGTATCATCGGGTGTTCGGCGACGACTACTATCTCGAGCTGCAGCGCCACGAAGTGACTGACCCCACGGTTCTCGCCAATCGCGAAACCTATCCCTTGCAGCAGCGGGCCAACAAGGTGCTGATAGAGTTTGCCAAAGAATACGGTATCAAACTCATCTGCACCAACGACTGCCATTTTGAGGACAAAGAGACCGCCGAGGCCCATGACCACCTGCTTTGTCTTTCCACTCAGGCCGACCTCAACGACCCCAACCGCATGAGATATTCTAAGCAGGAGTGGTTTAAGAGCAAGCAGGAGATGAACGACATCTTCTCCGATATCCCCGATGCGCTCACCAACACGCTTGAGATTTTGGACAAGGTGGAGTTTTACAGTATCGAACATGGGCCCATCATGCCGTTTTTCCCCATTCCGGAAGACTTCGGAACGGAGGAGCAGTGGCGGCAGAAATTCTCGAAAGAGGAGTTGTATAAGGAATTTACGTGCGACGAGAAAGGCGAAAATCAGCTCTCACCAGAAGACGGACAGGCCGTCATCGACCGTCTGGGGGGCTATGACAAGATTTATCGTATCAAGTTTGAAGCCGACTATTTGTGCAAGCTTGCTTACGACGGGGCTAAAAAACTTTATGGAGACCCGCTCTCCGAAGAGGTGAAAGAACATATTGACTTCGAGCTTCATGTGATGAAGACAATGGGTTTTCCGGGCTACTTCCTCATCGTGCAAGACTTCATCAATGCGGCCCGAGAGGAATTGGGCGTGATGGTGGGCCCGGGGCGTGGCTCGGCTGCCGGATCAGTAGTGGCCTACTGTCTGGGCATCACGAAGATAGACCCGCTGAAATATGATTTGCTGTTTGAGCGTTTCCTGAACCCCGACCGTGTGAATCTCCCCGATATTGATACCGACTTCGATGATGACGGGCGTGGGCGGGTGCTGCAATGGGTGATGGACAAGTACGGACACGAAAACTGTGCGCACATCATCACATACGCCAGCATGGCCACCAAAAACTCCATCAAGGATGTGGCGCGTGTGGAGAAACTGCCGCTCGAACGCTCTAATGCCCTCTGCAAGGCAATCCCCGACCGTCTGCCCGATGGGGCCAAGATGAATCTGACCAACGCCATCAAGTATACGCCCGAATTGCAGGAGGCCGCCGTGTCGATAGACGAGCGCGAGCGGAACACCATCAAATATGCCAAGATGCTTGAAGGGACAGTGCGCGGAACGGGCATTCACGCCTGCGGTTTCATCATTTGCCGCAATCCCATCAGTGACTGGGTGCCCATCTCCACGGCCGATGACCCTGATTTCCCTGACAAAAAGACGGCAGTGACCCAGTATGACGGCCATGTCATCGAGTCCACCGGACTCATCAAGATGGACTTCTTGGGTCTCAAGACCCTCTCAGAGTTGAAGGAGGCCTGCAAGGTGGTGAAGCAAACGACCGGCGATGTGGTGGACTTGGACAACATTCCCATTGACGACGAACTCACTTATAAGCTCTATCAGGAGGGCCGCACCATCGGCACATTCCAGTTTGAGTCGGCAGGTATGCAGAAGTATCTGCGCGAACTGCACCCCACGGTGTTTGAAGACCTCATCGCCATGAATGCTCTTTACAGGCCGGGGCCCATGGACTACATTCCCGATTTCATCAAACGAAAGAACGATCCTTCGCTCGTGAAATATGACATTCCCTGCATGGAGAAATATCTGAAAGACACCTACGGCATCACGGTGTATCAGGAGCAGGTAATGTTGCTTTCGCGACAGTTGGCCAACTTCACCCGAGGCGAGAGCGACGCGCTGCGAAAGGCCATGGGAAAGAAGAAAAAGGCCATCGTAGATGCGATGAAGCCGAAATTTATCAAGCAGGGACAGGAGAACGGCCACGATCCGCAAGTGCTCGAGAAAATATGGAGCGACTGGGAGAAGTTTGCCTCGTATGCTTTCAACAAGTCGCATGCCACGTGCTATTCGTGGGTGGCCTATCAGACGGCCTACCTTAAGGCTCACTATCCGGCCGAGTTTATGGCCGCACTGATGACCCGCCGATTCAGTCAGATTACGGAAATCACTAAGCTCATGGAGGAGTGCAAGTCGATGAATATCTCCACACTGGGGCCCGATGTGAACGAGAGTTACAGCGGCTTCGGTGTAAACAGAAAAGGAGAAATCCGTTTCGGACTCTCAGCCATCAAGGGCATGGGTACTGCGGCTGCGGAGGCCATTGTCAGTGAGCGCGAGAAAAACGGGCCCTACAAAGACATTTTCGACTTCGCCCAACGGGTGGACTACAGCTGCGTGAATCGCAAGGCTTTTGAGAGCCTGGCACTCAGTGGTGGGTTCGACGGTTTCGGACTGCAACGCGAACAGTATATGGGTGTCAATTCGAAGGGAGAAGTCTTCCTCGACTCGTTGGTGCGCTATGGGCAGCGTTATCAGCTCGACCAGCAGCAGGCAACAAACAGCCTGTTTGGGGGTATGGACATGGTGGAGATAGCCACACCGCCGGTGCCGAAGGGGGAGGTGTGGAGCACGATAGAGAAACTTAACAAAGAGCGCGACCTCGTGGGCATCTATCTCTCGGCTCATCCGCTTGACGAATATACGGTGATACTGAAAAGTATATGCAACACCAAATGTATGGAGGTGGGGCGTGACAGTGACAAAAAGGCACTGGCAGAGCGTGAAGAACTGACATTCGGTGGCATTGTGACCAATGTGAGCGAGCGTTTTTCCGCCAAAACCAACAAGCCGTTTGGTTTTGTCACCATAGAAGATTTCGATGCACCGGGCGAATTGGCACTCTTCGGCGATGACTGGAGCAACTGGAAGGGACGGCTCACGGTGGGTTGCACCGTCTTTGTCACGGCTAAGTGCGTGCAGCGTTTCTCCTACAATCCCGATCTGCTGGAGTTGAAGGTGCAGAACGTGCAGTTTCTCAACGATGTGAAGAACACACGTATAGAACGCTTGACTATCTCGATGGACAGCGATGCGGTGGACGAGACGCTGGTCAACGACCTCTCGACTATCATCAGCGACAACCCGGGCCCCACTCAGGTGTTTTTCCAAATACGTGACTTGGAGACTAACAGCTTTGTGTCGCTGCGTTCGAAAGATAAGACCGTGGATGTGAGCAAGGCACTGGTTAGCTACATTGAGTCGCATCCCCAGATGCAATTTCACATCAACTGACGGTTGGCATGATGTTTGCAGAACACATGGAGAGCGCTGCTCACTCGATTGAATAAATTAAACAACAGTTAATAAAAAGGAATAAAGAAATGGAAGTAAAGATCACAACCGAGAATTTCGAGACTTATAAGAATGGCGAACTGCCATTGGTGGTTGACTTGTGGGCAACGTGGTGCGGCCCCTGCCGGATGGTGGGTCCCGTCATCTCCGAACTGGCCAATGACTACGACGGTAAGATTGTTGTAGGCAAGTGTGATGTGGAGGAGAACGATGATGTAGCCATGCAGTTTGGTGTGCGTAACATCCCTACGATTCTCTTTTTTAAGGGAGGGCAGTTGGTAGACAAGTATGTCGGTGCCGCCAATAAAGAGACACTTGACGAGAAGTTCAAACAGCTTCTGTAGGTAGAAAACAGCGAGGGCAAATGAATAAAATTGATTTGCCGTTACAATAAGAAATCCCGCAAGGACACATCGCCTTGCGGGATTTTTGTTGGTTGGTATAGCGCGTGTCAGCCGTATCGGGAGGGCTGCCTCAGACTGTCTCCACAGTTCTTGTTCCGTCTTCCTCCTCACGAATAGTCACTCGCACGGCATCCCCGGGCAGGAGGTTTTCTATCAACTCGGGCCATTCAAGGAAGCACAGGTTGTTGCTGTAGAAATAATCTTCATAGCCCATGTCGTAGACTTCCTCTATTTTTTTGATTCGATAGAAGTCGAAATGATAGATGGGGGTTCCCGAAGCGGCCGTGTATTCGTTGACGATGGCGAACGTGGGGGAGGTGATGACATCGTCCACTCCAAACACTTCGCAAATGGCTTTGATAAATGTTGTTTTGCCGGCCCCCATCTTTCCGTAGAAAGCGAACACCTTGCTGGTGCCCATGTTGTCGACAAACTGCTTGGCAGCAGTATGGATGTTGTCTAATGAATCGATCTTGATTTTCATATTCTTATCTTTTTCTTGGATTCAGTGTGATGAGCGGAACGAGCATTTCTTCCATGGAAATGCCTCCGTGCTGGAACGTATCTTTGTAGTAGGACACGTAGTAATTGTAGTTGTTGGGATAGGCAAAGAAGTCGTCGCCCGTGGCAAACACATAGGAGGTGCTCAGATTTGGGGCCGGCAGATGTGCCTGAGAGGGATTCTTGATGGCAAACACCTCTTTTGGATTGTAGGCCAAATTTTTGCCCAATTTGTAGCGCAAATTGGTGTTGGTGTTCCTGTCACCGATGATTTTAACAGGGTTGGAAGCACGGATGCTGCCGTGGTCGGTGGTGACGATGACTTTGAAATGTTCTTGAGATAACCTTTTAAACACCTCTGACATGACGGAATGGCGTAGCCAGCTGAGTGTGATGCTGCGATAGGCCGACTCGTTGTTAGCCAACTCGCGCACCATCTTGGATTCGGTGCGGGCGTGGGAAAGCATGTCAATGAAGTTGATGACAAGCACGTTGAGATCGTTGTTCTTGAGTTCGTTAAACTTTTCCAGAAACCGGTCGGCACCACCGGAATCGTTCACTTTGTGATAACTAAACGTGTTGTGACGCCGATAACGGTCGAGCTGTGTCCGGATGAGTGGACCCTCATTGAGGTTTTTGCCTTCCTCTTCATCCTCGTCCACCCACAAGTCGGGAAACATTTGGGCTATCTTGTTGGGCATCAGTCCGCTGAATATCGCATTGCGGGCATATTGGGTGGCTGTGGGGAGGATGCTCATATACATGTCTTCCTCGATGTCGAACATGTCTCCCAAGTCTGTCTGAAGCATTTTCCATTGGTCGAAACGGAAATTGTCTATTACGATGAAGAACACCTTTTCTCCTTGATCCAGCAGTGGGAAAACTTTTGTTTTGAACACATCCGGACTCAACACGGGTCTTTCTGCGACAGAAGTTCCTTGGAAGGCGGAACTGCTACGCTTATCTGCCGTTGTGGTCAGGTTGAAAGTGTTCATCCAGTCCAGATAGTTTTTGGCGACATATTTGGCAAAACCGTTGTTGGCCTCTTCTTTTTGCATCTGCAACATCTCGGTCATGGCACTTTCCGTGCTGCTCAGCTCCAATTCCCAATGCACCAAACGTTTGTAGACATTCATCCAGTCGGTGTGGCTGCGGCAGTCGGCTATCTGCATGGCAATCTCTTGGTAGCTTTGCTGGTAGCCGCTCTGCGTCACCTCGGTGACGATCTCTTTCCGGTGGATATTCTTTTTTAGTGTGAGCAATATTTGGCTGGGATTGACGGGCTTGATGAGGTAATCGGCTATTTTCGAACCGATGGCTTGTTCCATGATGTTCTCTTCCTCGCTCTTGGTACACATCACGACCGGTGTGGAAGGCTGAATTTCTTTCAGTCTGTGGAGTGTTTCGAGTCCGCTGAGTCCCGGCATCATTTCATCGAGTAGGATGAGGTCGAATGTTTGCTGGCGACATAGGTCAATGGCATCTGAGCCATTGTTGACAGTCGTTACTTTATATCCTTTCTTTTCAAGAAAGATGATGTGGGCCTTGAGGAGTTCTATCTCGTCATCAATCCAAAGTAATAATCCGTTGCTCATATCTTAAAATCCGTCTAATTCGTAATATTCATCCTCGAGATCGAAAGTCTGCTTCTTCTTTTCCGGTTTGTTTCGGTCATTCTTACCGGATTTGCTGGTGTTTTTACCACTGGTGAATGTGCCGCCGAACCCGTCATCAAAATAGACTCCCGTATCCTCTTTCTTGGGTTGGGGCTTCGGAGACTGCTTGGGCGTGGGGGCCGGTTTAGGGACCGCCGGTGTCTTGCCGGTAGCGTTCGGTTTACCGATCGGGGTGGTCTGTTTGCTGCCCGTACCCGTCGGTTTGGCGGGGAGAGTGGTCGGCTTGACCGGTGTAGCCGGTTGGCTTGGCTTGGCAAGCGGGGCTTCGGGAATAATGATAGTGCCTTTGTTCACCGGCGTTGGTGTCTTTTCCTCGGGGATGATTAGTGTCCCCGTATGCGTAGGGGGCACATTGTTCTGTTCGGGGAGTATGTCAAGGCCGTTATCGATGAATCCGTCTTCATCCAATGTGCGGTCTATCTCTTCGGGAGTAGGCTCCGTTTCAGGTTCTTTCTTTGTCGCAATCTCGGCTGGTTCGGTGAGCAGACGGAAAGTGGAAACCTTCAGAGGTGCAAAATGTTTGGAATAGAACTTGGCATAGTCGTCGTAAGAGAAATGCGTCCCGAGTAAGTCTATGTTGGGCCGGCTGATGATGATGGAGCGACTGTTACCCAATAGTTTGGCAATGCCGGATTGTTGATAGAGCTGATGAGCGTATTGCAAGGCCTCGTCATAGTTGCGGAAGCCGCTGACCGCCATGCGATGGAGACCGTCGACATCTTCGATATCAATATCGAAATTGCGCACCAGATAAGTTGTGAAGTTGAATTTAGCCAATTCAAAGAGCAGCCGGTTTTCGTTGAGGGAGTCGGGGGTGTAAACCACCATAAAAACGAAGTCGGCATTCCGGTCGGTCGAAAAAGCCTGTTTGGCAATGGAGTCGCTGTCGTTGAGCACAATGCTTCTTCTGTTCCACACGTCACCCAAATCAAATTTTCCCCCACGCAAATGGCGTCCGGCATTCACTCCATTAACGATCATGCCGGCCATCTCGCTGATGCGGCTATTAGGATACGATTCAACCACCCGTCTCATATCGTCCACGCAGCCCGTAGCATCTCCATTATTGAGCTTGCTTAGACCGCCGATGAACAGGAATTTGTCCCTGTTGGCACCCATGGGAAAGCGTTCTTCGGAGAGGCGCATGTTGCTTTTCACCTCATGGTATCTATCGGCCTTGAATGCCGCGTAGGTGGCTGCATAGAGCGAGTCTTCTATATGAACGCCGAATCGGGCATTCTCTTTAAAGTAGGGGTCGGTAAGCAAGGCTGTCCATCGGCTCTTGGGATAACCCCTTTTCAGTTTGTTGATATAGCTTTCAGCCACTGTAGGCATGCCCATGCGCGAATAGAGCAGGAAGAGATGATAATAAGCATCGTCTAAATGCTCAAAGTCGGGATAGTTGTCTACCAACCGGCGCAGTGCTTTCTCGCTCAACCGGAGCTTATCGAGCTGGTCTTTGAATATGACGCCTGAATTGTAGAGCCCGTCTTCGAGAATCTTATTGCTGGCTTTCATCTGTTCGGGAGTGAACGGAATCTGCGCCAGATAATACTCCCGGCGATGAGGATCATTGTGGGCGCTGTCGGCTATCTGCGCTAGAGAATCTTTCATCTCTGCCGCCCGAACAAGCGAATCGCGCATGGCATCAGTCATATTTTCTGCTCCGCCGACATCCATCACAACCGTCCGGTTGCTTCTTTGCCAGTTGTCTACATTTTCTCGCTTGCCCCATTGGCGTTGGAACACAGACTTTCCTTGGCTCACTGCCGTGGGATTATAGAAATACCATGTAGTGCTTGTAGTTGCATTGGGAGATGTCACGTTGGGCAGATTCGGCCTCATTGCGCCACTGTTCTGTTGTTGAGTCCGATTGCTTTCCGCTTCGGCTTGGGCCGCACGCTCTTCTTTCTCCTTTTTCTTCAAAGCGGCGATGACCCGGTCGATGGCAGCATTGCGGTCTTTCTCATTCATCTTAACCAAGGCTTGGAGCGAATCTTGCAGTTCGACGGCCTCGGTGTGTGGTACCAATTCGTCGAGCACTTTGGAGCGTTGGGAAAGCACTGCATAGTCTTTGCGATCTTTGTCAAGCAGTCCGATGGCTTCACCATAGCAACGCCGGGCATCGCTGAATTTCTCCCGATTCCAGTAGAGGTCGCCCAAGTGGAGCAACAACACACCTTTCTCCACCCCGTTGCGCGTAGCTTTTCTGCTGCCCTGTTCGTAGGCTCCGATGGCGTTGGCGGTATCTTTTTGTGCCAAGTAGATGTTGCCGATGGCGTAGTACACCTGATCAAGATACTCTTTGTTGTTGTCATTGGCTGCCATTCGCTTCAACTTGGCAATCATTTTCTTTGACTGGCTTCCTGCCATAACCTCCGACATGGCTATGCGGGCATTGAAATCCAATTCGTAAGGCGGACTTAGCCGCACCACCCGGCGAAAGGATTTGTAGGCTTCCTGCCTATTTCCGATAGCGGCATACAGCTGCCCCATGAGATACCATTCACGGGCACGCTGCTTGCGCCGCATCTCGTGGCGGATGACTTTTCTCAAGTAGGGTATGGCTTTTCTAAAGTCGCCGGAGTGTATGTAGTAGTCGGCGTATGTATAGTCCCATTCTTTTTGGGCTGCCCAATGGATGGAGTCACGCTGCATGTTGCGAATGACATCCTCCGCATCATACATCCATCCTTGTTCTATGTAGCATTTGGCAAGCCATGCGCGGGCACGGCCGTAGATGGCCGGTTGGGTTGCGTAGAGTCTGCTCATGTAGGCGAAAGTGGAAGCCGCCTCGTCAAAGGCTCCGCTGTGGAACTGTGCACGCCCCATCAGCAGCCACGCTTTCCAGAGAAAAGGATTGTACTCGCGCCGGTTGAGCCACTCTATATCCTTGGCGGTTTTGCGCCGGCTCTTGGTCCATTCAGGCCTGCGTTTGATGCTGTGTTGGTGGATGGCCTTTTCGCTTTTTTCTATGGCGCGTTGAAAGTTTGACAGCCCCAGTTCCCTACTGCCTTTGTTGCCCACAGTGTAGAGCGGAATCAGTTCTGTAAAGTTGTCTTTGTTGCCCTGCTCTTTCTCCAACGAACCATCGATATAGGCCATCGAACCATTATAATAGGTGTTGTAGCGAGCCGTGAAAGATTGCCACCAACGACTCTGCGCGGTGTTCTTCTGTGTACCGCATCCTGCAATGGTCAGTGCAGTCACAACGGTCAACAAGACGGCGATATGTCTATAGTCGGTTAGTCTCACGTTTATAGAACTTCAAACAAAGGGTTTTTATTGTCTTGGCAATAGCGTAGACAATGACACCGACAAAAATGATGGAGGCTCCCGAAGGCACGTTGAGCTGATAGCTGATTGCCAGCCCTATCAGACAGTCGGCCCAGCCGATGGCGATGCTAAGGAATATCATGCGCCGGAAACTGAACGTGAAAAGGTTGGCCGTCATTTGCGGGATGGTGAGCAGACTGATGGCTAGTACGATGCCCACCATGCGGAGCGTGGAGACGATGGTCATGGCGATGAGTGCCATCATGAAATACTCTATCAGGGTGACGGGCAGATGTTGTGAACGGGCGAAGATGCTGTCGAAGGCCACGCTTACTATCTGGCGGCAAAAAAAACTAAAGGTGGCGACCACAATGGCAGTAAGAATTCCCAGCAACCATAGATCGGCTGTCCCGATAGTCAAAATGCTTCCGAAAAGGAAAGAGGGCAGGTCGGGCATGAAGCCGGGTGTGAGGAAACAGCAGATGATGCCCACGCTCATGCCAAGCGTCCAGAAGACGGCTATGGCCGAGTCTTCGCGCACATCGCTGCGTTTTGACAGCCACTCCACTCCGCAGGCGCTTAATACGGCAAACACCATGGCCGACAGAATGGGGTTGATGCCGCTGAACACCCCGATGCCGATGCCGCCGAACGACGCATGGGTGATACCGCCGCTGATGAAGACCAAGCGACGTGTCACAATGTAGGTGCCAATAATGCCGCAGAGAATACTGGCAAGCAGCGAACCCAGCAGGGCATTTTGAAAAAAAGCGTATTCGATGATGTTCATAAGAATGCGAAAACTTCGTCCTTGAGTTGGTTGGGGATATTAATGCCGCGCAGGGTCAGGCTGCGCGTCCATCCTTTCACCTCCTCAGGCTTCATCGTGTAGAGCACTTCCGAGAACTGTTCCACTTCCCTCTCACTGTAGGCATCGGCCGGGCGTCCGGCGAAAGCGTCGAGTTCTTCGTCGTTGTAGTATTCTATGTCCTTGACAGAGGCTTCCAACATACATTCCTGCTCACACTTGCTGTTCTCTCCGTTACATGTGGTACAGTCACCTTTCTTGACGACGATACATTCTTCATCGCCTTGGCTGTTGCGGTTACCGATCCAAGTGAAAAATCCGACAAGCAGACCGCCTGCAACGAGAGCCAATAACAGATAAATCATACTTCCTCAATGTTGAATCCCGCTTTGCGCAAATCGTCCCAATAGTGGGGATAGGATTTGCTCACCACGCCCGGATTGTTGATTCTCAACCCGGGAAACCGACAGGCAGCCGGGGCAAAAGCCAATGCCATGCGATGGTCTTCGTAGGTGTCGATAGGTTGCAGAGAGGGCGTGCAGCGCTCTCCTTCCCAGCGCAGGGTGTTGTTGTTCTCGTCTTTGATGAGATAGCCCAATTTTTTCATTTCAGCTTTCAAAGCCTCTATGCGGTCGGTCTCCTTGATTTTCAGACTGGCCAAACCGGTAAACGTGAAGGGAATGTCCAGCAACGCACATGTCACGACAAAGGTCTGTGCCAAATCGGGCGAGCCCGTGAAGTCATAGTCAAGGCGGGGCAGCAGGCAGCGATGGCGGGTGAGGGTTACAGTTGTGGGCTGCCCCTCTTCCTTGTTGTCGAATGTCGTCTTCACACCCAACAAACTGAAAAGGTATTTGACTACCGAGTCGCCTTGCTTGGAGCCGTCTGTGAGTCCCTTTAGTTTGATTGACGAACCGGAGGCTCCCTGCAAGGCAAGCATTTCATACCAATAGCTCGACGCGCTCCAGTCGTTCTCGATGAGATAGGGATGAGACTTGTAGACTTGTGGCCTGACAGTGATGATGTCCATATCCGTCCATTCCGCTTCGGCACCAAATTCTTGCATCGTCCAAAGCGTGAGGTCTATGTATGGACGGGAGATAATCTCTCCCGTGAGGTGCAGTTCAAGTCCTTCTTTCAGTGCCGGCCCGATCATCAACAATGCGGAAATATATTGCGAACTGATGTTTCCCGGCACCTCCAAGCGTCCGCCTTCAAGCGTTTTTCCATTTATGATGAGAGGTGGAAATCCCGTCTCTCCGGCATATCGGATGTCGGCTCCCAGATAGCGCAGGGCATTGACGAGCGGTGCTATAGGCCGCCGTTTCATGCGGTCGGTTCCCGTAAGCAGGTGTTTGCCCTCCGTCACAGAAAGATACGCCGTCATAAACCTCATGGCCGTACCCGCGGCTTTGATGTCGATTTCGTAAGGCATTGCGGCGAGGGCACGTATGATGACTTCCGTGTCGTCACAGTCGCTGAGATTGTCCGGTAGAGTGTCTCCGCCCGCAAGCGCATGTATCATCAGCACTCTGTTGCTGATGCTTTTTGATGCCGGAAGATTGATGGTTGCCTGAATACGTTCCGGGGCGGTGATTTTATATTGCATGTATTAAGAAGATTTTCTTTTTCATTTAACGATGGTGATTGGCAGGTCGTAGGGCTTGCCGTTGTCGGCTGATGCGCGTGTTGCCGGAGGCACACCGTTGGCACCGTTTTTCTTGGGACCGGGTATCAGCGGACTGTAGTAGAGCACGTTTCTCACCCTTTTCTTTTGGTCGGGCGTAAATCTGAAGCTGTAGCTGATGGCATAGTCCATATAGTTCTCCGAGAGGAAACTCTCGTTGCTGCAGTTGATGCGCTTGGCCACATCCTTCATCTGCACCTGCTCATGATTCTGCTTTTTTTGTTCGATATATTGCGTCAGCATTTTGTTATATTCCAAGATGTTATAGCTGGGAGTGTCTTCACAATAGTCAGTGTCCTGGCAGTCGTCGATGCTTGTATATCCCTTGTCGTTCTTTTCTTCGGCAAACACATGGTGCAGGCCGAGATAGTGCCCCAGTTCGTGTGCTAAGGTCACGTTGACATCGGCCGATGAATATTCATAGCCTTTTTTCCCCTTGTCGGCCAAAGTATAGCGTGTAGACTGAGTGTTTATGATCGATTTCCCGTTGTGCAGACTGCTGTTGATCGACGTGCAAGGGGCGTAAGACAATCGGTTTTTGGGAATTTTGCGATATTCCGTCGTTTCCAGTCCGGCCAGCGCCGAGTCGCTTTTGATGGTCAGTGGCATGTGTGAGATGCCCAGCAGAAGCCCGCTCTTTTCTTCTTCCTTGAAATTGTACACCATTACATTGATATATTCATTGGGATCCCAAATATATTTAAGGTTGCTTTTCTGCTTCATGAAGTCATAGGCATCTATAGGGTAAGTGCCTTCATATTTGATATATTCCATCCCCGGAATGGGCATTGCCTTTCCCGCCTCGTCTTGTTTGGCCAACACAAAGTGTACCCCCATATTCTCGCTTTCGCCGTATATGTTGCCCTTCCAAAGGTCGTTCACGTTCTGCAAAATCTCTTTCAGTCTGTTCGCATCCACGTATTGCGACTTGTCGGAAGCATCTTGATAAAGCACATGAAACACCACCGGCAACTGATAGACATACGACTCGTCAAGTTTAGCCGTCGTGTTGTCCTCGTCTTGGTCAATGCCCGCCGTCTCGAGTGGCAGGTCATCTTCACTTTTGCACGAGACCAAAAGGAGTCCCACAACCATTAGAAAAAGGAGGAGAGGATGCTTCATATCTTGGATTTTATATGGTGCAAATTTACGATAAATCACTTAAAAGGCAAAATAAAGTGCTATAAAATTTGCAAATGTCAGAATAAGTGCGTACCTTTGCGCTCGCAAATCGGGATTTAGCGCAGTTGGTAGCGCACGCGTCTGGGGGGCGTGAGGTCGCTGGTTCGAGTCCGGTAATCCCGACTTTGATGAAAAAGGGTAGAAAACCGCGAGGTTTCCTACCCTTTTCTTTTTTGTTCCTAAGTTGATAGAAGAGGCTCGCAAAGTATGCGAAGCCTCCGTTTTGGTGTCCCGAGAAACGAGCATGAGGTACTACAAGTTGCTGCCCTCGGCTATGATACGTGCAGTTTCCCGCTTGGCAGCACGGCGATCGTAGCATTCACCTCGACACAACCAACAGCTACAGGGTGTACCGGTGGACTTGTAAACCTGTGTCCAATGACATTTTGCCAATTCAAACCAATGAAGATTGAAGCCTGTTGGGGCTTCGGGAGTGATTTGTCCGTTGTCACAGGCTGCCCGATAAATCATACGCGCTTTAAATACGTGGAAGGCTTGTTGCCTTCTCCAAAGTTTGTTTCTTTCCATCGTCTCTTTGTATTAAAGTGATAAGGAAAGTGGGTGTGATGGGAGATTTGGATAATGCGTTCATGTTTTTATGCTGTTTCTTATGGGAAAAATAGTGCGCCGATAGAGTTGGTGGGCAACCTTTTGTCTTAAATAACCGACAGGCAGGCAAGCCTAAATGCTTTCTGCTGCACGGCGTATGCGGTCGCTCAGGTCGAAGAGGGAACCACGGAGATGCTCAATCTCTTCCTTGTTGAAACCACCCTTGCCGCCATTGCCGTCGATACCATTCAGCTTGTGGTAAAACCACGAGGATGACTTGTGGAAATACTTGTTTGCGAAATCCATCCAAGACACCGACAAATTGATGTCGGCCAATCTGCGTTTCATGTCGGTAACTACGACCTGCTTTGTTATAACTGTCTCCATATTTATTTTCCTTTCTGTATTTTTGATGCCTATTTCCCTTTCGAGAGTGGGCTTTTGTTGTTAATAAGGCTGCTTAAGCATTGAGTAAAATTTCTCTATAATGATATCCAACAGCCTTGGATATCCATTTGGGAAAGAATTGTTATAGTTTCTTATTTGTTCGATTAAATCTTTTTCTTCGGGTGTAACCCTCATTGTTTCCATTTTCTGTTTTATCATCTGTTGCTTCAATTAAGGCAGTGCAAAGATAGTACATTATTTTGTATTGTCCCAATGTTTACTATAATATTTTGTAGTAACGTGTGAGTTTTAACATTTGAAATAGAAAATAAAAAAGAGCGTCCAACATTATTATGCATGACAAGCCAAGGATGAGGTGTGTTGTGAATTGTGCCTAATCCCTCAAAAGCCATATCTAAACCTCTGAAACGAAGGAATGGATATGGCTTTTATAGTATTGAAGAATGAATTAACTTATAGCTTGATGGTTCGATTTCTTGAAAAAAGAATTTGAGCACACTCCCTCTTCATTTTCTATTTTATCAGCAATTCTGCAATTTCACGGAATAAAGCTCCACAACTTCTTTTTAATTCCAGCCCGTCTCTCCCTTCCAATGACACAATAGCTGTGTATTTAGGGATGCCCCCAGGAAAGTAACCGCAAAATTCAGCTTTATAGGTACTGTTAGGCTGTACAACCATCCTCTCGTATCCTGCAATCTCGACTTGCTTGGAAGCAGCAAATTTGCCCAACCCTTCGGCAACATTGTTTTGCAATACCAGTCTGACAGCTTTCACATTATCAAAATCTGCCTTGATACTATTATTGGCTATCATGTTATAGAGCGTTAAGATTTGCAATGGGCTTGCACCATAATATAAATTGTCTATATTCTCAATACCATGGATGTCCATTCGTTCCAATTGTAGCTGATAATCCGATTGCTGTCTAAATGACTTCTCTATCATCTTCTGAGTAGTAATATTGGAACAATGGATAATCCCATCTGCTACAGAGATTGTACCATATCCTCCTCGCCTCCAATTATGGTCTTTGATGGTATCTGTGCCATTGATATAAACGCCTTCCTCCGTATCTATCGTATCAGTCACCCTTATCTGTCCAGACTCCATACAAGCCAACAATGCAATTGGTGTGAATAGCTTAGTGGGCTGCCTTTCTTCTATATTGCCAATACTCGCCATCAACTTGCCTGTACTTACATCCATGATAGCAATACGAGTATTAGTTAAACTATTCTGTTGGATTATACTATCTAATATCGCCCAAACAGTATTCTTTGGGGGAGTAGTGTTTTGAGAAAACATAGATAAATGTAAAGGCAAAACCAATAATATAAATAATAGTCTTTTCATATAATTCTCTCTAAAAAATACATTATTACACTAACTAACCATAGCAATACGAAGATTAATACTTTCCGTAGAAATATATGCCTAACATAATAATCATCACTTTTCATTTTTGGATTAATGTAATCTACAATTTTCCCTATACCCAAGATAATAAACAAGGGAATCATCATAAGAAATAATAGTCTCATACTTGATTATTTGTTAATTCATATAATATTGCTTTTAATTTGTTTTTTATGTTTTTAGACACAAAATCTCCAATCCATATCAATATTAACCCAAACGGCATACCTATAAAACCCGCTCCTGTTGCAAATAATAGCATGTGTCCGTCCCCTCTCAACCCTTTAGAATAATATATGTACAAGCATAAAAGTAAACCACAAAGGATTAAGGAAGTTGTGAATGTTATAAATGGAAGCCATTCATTAGTCAAGAAACGATACCATTTTTCATATTTGAAATAACCAAGTTTTTTAGCTTTCCAATATAGTGCATCATTACTATCATGGATAGATTCTAAAATATCTCTAACACACACATCTATAATTTCAGATTTTGTTTCTAAAACATTGTCGCATTGATCTTGACAGACAATAGTGACACACACTTCTTTGCAGTTATTCTTAATCTTTATTTTTTTCTTTCCTTTAATCCCAATATCAGAAAACACCCTGTTACTATTATTGTCATCTTCGATCATTATAGAGCATTTACACTCTTTATATATCACCCAGTTTATTGTAATCGTACCACCAACAGGAACTTGTTTGGGTGTACAATTAAGAATAATATCATCTTTGTCTATAACAGTATATTCTTTATTTTGAAATTCATCATAGTGTTCTTCCTTAATGAGATAATCATATGCTTCCTGGACTTCTTGGAATCGTTCTTTAAAGAACTCGTCATTATTATGCTTATCTGGATGAAATTTAACTGCATATTGATAATATGCAGCTTTTATCTCCTCCTTGGTTGCATTTTCATCGAGACCTAATATTTGAAATGGATTTTTCATATGTTGCATTTTTTAAGACTTGCTATCAATACCAGTACCACATAATAAAACCATGCAAGTACAGATAGAGTTGTAAAAATAAACCGCCAGACATTGGAGGGATTATTGGTTTGAAGGAAACATATTTGTAAAAGTATTCTCGTACTTCGATGAAGAAATAGAATACTTTCATTTTAGAAATCTATAATTTTTCCCATGATGTCCAATTTCCATTTATGTCAGTACAATATGTCCAAACTTTAGGAACCTCCATACCTAAATTCTTGAAGACTCGTCGTGCCAATGTTTTCATTTTATTTTTATAATAGTAATAGATAATCAAATATATACAGAGTATGGTGACATAGATGTCACTCGCTATAACTACGAATATTATTATATCATCAATTACCTCATTAATTTCTATAAATATATTATTACAGAAATACTTAATAGAACGTGGATATATATAGATATTATAAACTACACCACATATAATTAATAATATCGCAATGAATTTAGAAAGATCATATACGCGATTTTCATAAGAATCCCATTTTTCTTCCAACTCTATAAATTTAAATAGCCCTATTTTTCTTGCCTCATTCTTTATTTTTTCTTGATTATAGATTAAATCTTTAGCCGACTTTTTTTGATGTTCGCTATTTCTCATTGAGTTCACCTCTTTATTGCCTCTTTGAATTCATTTGCCGTAATTCTATTATCATCAAAGTCGTAATATTCTTTAGTTCTATCAGGATATTCTTTTACCTTATAACCATTTTGATATGATGTAATCATATATTGTCCCTCCCCATCAATAACAAAAATATCACCAAATCCCTCACCTGCTTCAATTGTACCAGTAAAGGGCTTACCTTTATATAAAAATTTATATATACTCGAACTCTTATCAATCTCAACCTCAGATCTTGATATTGTTTTCTTACCACAACCTGTAAGAAATATTACAACAGCAATAATAATTTTTATTTTCATAATAAAAGGAATATACAATCAGAATGGATATTTGTTAGTTTGTTTTATTTTTATATCAGAGGTAAAGCCGTTCTTGATAAGCAGCAGTTCTATATGGTGCTTGATACGAAAAAAATCAGATGGATTATCCTCGTTTACAATTATACCTTTAAGGGCTGAGGGGGCAATACGAAATTCCTTATACGGCATGATATACCCTTTTATGTCACTTTTGAACTTTGTATTTTTATCGGGTATTTCTGCATCAACGCATTTACCATCTGGTTGGAGGTAGAATGTATTATAATCATTGGCAACAAGCCGCCACTCCTTTTCGATTTGAAATGCTTTTCTCTTTATGAATGAACATGCCTCCATTACATTGTCTACAATTTTGTCAGATTGTGGTTTTGTATTAAAAATTTTAGAAAATATTTTTGGAACATCATCATTTTCTGCATAACGACATTTGCCCCAAATACCAAGATGCTCCCTACTCGTGTCACACTCCCTTTTGATTTCATCTGACGAAAGGACAAGGCAAACTTGGCTACCATAATGTTCCCACATGAACTTATCATCTTCCTTTTCTGAGAAAGAGACAACATAAGGGAATGATTCTATAACCTCTTTTTCTTTTTCTGTGAATTTGCTATGTTCTAAATTTGCTAATATAGCCGGAAGTACAATATTCCGTGCAAACATACAATCATTAGGATCATTCATGCAATCATGCCGCGAGCCATGAAATATAATTTCATTCTTTTGAATGATGCCAAGTAAAGCTTGATAACTTGTATAATGAAATACATTTTCCTGCATGCCATATAACGTTTTGCCCACTGTTTCCCAGAAGTAAGCGGTTAATATAAATGGTAAAAGCGTGGGAACTATTGAATGTTGTCTTATCTGAGGTTCTGCAATACCCACTACCAAACAACAAACAATAGCCCACGCCGTGAGGTATATTATGCCCTTGGTAAGGGTACAATAATCCCAAGCGTGAGCGTACTGCCTATTGTCTTTGGTAGTTGAAATTTTGCAGATTTCAGATAAAAGACAATATTTCAAACGCTCTTTTCAAAGTCGAACTCTTTATAACGCACACCTACACATAGGCGTACTTGACATCCGAGTGCAAAGATATATAAAAATATTTATGGAACATTTAATTTTGATGAAAATTTAAGGCATAAAGCGATTTTTTCTATCTTCAAGTCTCTTTTTGCTTCTATTCTAAGTGGTATTGTACCTATCATGGCATACAAAAAATATGACAAAAAGTAAAAAGGCAGGACTTTTTGTTTTGCTCAAATAGGTGATGGCGGGGCGGGAAAAATACGCTTGGAAGGGCGAAAGGATCGGCTGTTTTTCCCATTTGGGCCGACCGGCAGTGCGAAAGAGGCCGTTTGAGCGTGTCGGATGGCTGTAGTGAGGAGGCAAAACGGGCTCTTTCAAGTGCTCATTGAGGCTCTTTTGCAACCTTTGAGAGCTCATTTGAAATGTCAAAATAAATCAAGTGGGTGATTGATAGGGATTTATAAACTGCCCTGAAAATTGAGTATTTCGGGCCGGAAGAAATCACTTCGTGGAAACGGGCAGGATGAAACGGGGTGGGAGGTCAATAATGTTGACACACCGCTATGTTGTACCCTGTCATTTGCCAGCGTTTTGTGTCGGTATTCGGCTGTAATAGCTATAATGGACGATTAGTCCCCTTTTTTTCTCATTTTATCCCCACTGCCTGACGATTCTTTTTATTATCTTTGCTTTCGAAAGCCTAATGACTGAAAGCCGAGACCGCAAAGAGAAGAAACTTCCGGTTTGCGCAAGGGTCGTTTTGCCGTTTCCCGTGCAGATGAAAGAATGCAGGAGGATGGCGAAAGGATATATAATAAGGTGGAATGGAAAAACTTTTGTTAGATAGATGATGAAAAGACATTTATTATCACTGTTCGCGGTGTTGATGGTATGCCCCGTAGTTGGCTTTGCGGGCGAGGGGGAAAAGAATAAACTGCAGGCGGGGGCTCCCCATACAGGACGGCTGGTGTCGGTGGGGAAGGGCTACAGCCGCACATCGGTCAACACGGCTGTGTTTCGCAACAACTCTCTGGTGACCCACGGCGGCGAACAATACATCAGCTACTATGATGGCGACGGCTATCTCACACTGGGCAAGCGAAAACTGAACGAGGAAGCCTGGCAGCTGCATCGCACGCAATATCGCGGTAACGTGAAGGACGGGCACAACGTCATCAGCATGATGCTCGACGGCGATGGCTACCTGCACGTGGCATTCGACCACCACGGCCACCGCCTGAACTATTGCCGCAGTGTGGCTCCGGGCTCACTGGAGTTGGGGGAGAAGCTGCCCATGACGGGGATAGATGAAGACAATGTGGCCTATCCCGAGTTCTACACCCTCAAGGGCGGCGACCTGCTGTTTGTCTATCGCTCGGGCCGCTCGGGCCGCGGCAATCTGGTGATGAACCGCTACTCCGTGGCCACACGCAAATGGGAGCGCGTGCAGGATGTGCTCATCGATGGTGAAAACGCCCGCAACGCCTATTGGCAACTCTATGTGGACGAGCGGGGCACGATTCATCTCTCGTGGGTGTGGCGCGAATCGTGGCTGGTGGAGACCAATCATGACCTGTGCTATGCCCGCTCCGTGGACAACGGCAAGACGTGGCAGAAGTCTACGGGTGAGCCTTACAGCCTTCCCATCCGTCTCGGCAATGCGGAGTATGCCTGCCGCATACCGCAAAACTCGGAACTCATCAACCAGACGAGCATGAGTGCCGACAGCCACGGCCATCCCTACATTGCCACCTACTGGCGCGACAGCGATTCCGGTGTACCACAATACCGGCTGGTGTGGAACGATGGTCGGCAGTGGCACTGCGAAACGGTCTCCTCCCGCCACACGCCGTTCACGCTCAAGGGTGGGGGCACGAAGATGATACCCATTGCCCGGCCCCGCATTGTGGTCGACGGCCGCAGGGTGTACTATCTCTTCCGGGATGTGGAGCGCGGCAGCCGTGTCTCCATGTTTTACACCCGGAATGTGAAGCGCCACAAATGGCAGACGGCAGACCTGACCGATTTCCCCGTCAATGCTTGGGAGCCGACCCACGACACCGAACTTTGGAAGAGCCGGAAACGACTCCACCTCTTCGTGCAGGATACGAGGCAGGGCGATGGTGAGCGAACCGTCAGCGTGGAGCCGCAACCGGTGTATGTGCTGGAGGTGGAGTGGTGACAGCCTTCCGGCTTGTTTTCAATGCGTCAGGAGCATTTTGCGAAGCAGGTAGGTGGCGTTCTGGTTGCGGGCGACACCGGGCGTTATCTTGTAAGTGTAGGTGATGTCGGTCGACAGCTGTATTTCGAAACAATGGTTGTGGAAACGGTCGGGCATAGCATCGGCCATTTTAGACAGTTCCAAGTCGTGGGTGGCGATGATGCCCGTCACGGCGAGGGTGGCAATCTCTTGCAGGAAGAGGCGCGAACCGTTCAGTTTGTCGAGCGAGTTGGTGCCTTTCAGTATTTCATCAAGGATAATCAGTGTGCGGGGCGACCGCCGGCAGCTCTCCATGAGTTGTTTCAGGCGCAGCAGTTCTGCGTTGAAATAGGAGATGCCGTGGTTGAGGTCATCGGTGGTGCGCATGCCGGTGAACAGCGAAAACACGGAAACGGTGAGCCGATCGGCAAATACGGGCAGCCCGTTGACAGCCAGAAGATAGTTTACGCCGATGGTGCGCAGGAAGGTACTCTTGCCGGCCATGTTGGCTCCGGTGATGATGTAGTAGTGCCGGTCGTCGATGCAGAAATTGTTGCTCACGGCTTTTTCGCCCAAAAATGGGTGGTAGATGCCTTCTGCCCGATAGACTACCTGCTCCTCGTCCACAATCTCGGCATCGACGGCCTGCGGTTCGTTGTAGCGGTAGGTGGCCAGGGACACCAATGCGTCGAAACGGCTCACGGCCGCTATCCAGTCTTCGATGCAAGGCATGTAGCGGACTTGCCATTTCAGGAACCTCCGCACAAGAAAATAGTCGCTGGCAAAGAGTGAGTTGAAGAGGATGAGCCCCATGATGTTGCCCCGTTGGTCGAGTCCGTCGAGCAGCCTTGACAGTTGCTCGAACGAAGCGATGGCATCGGTTTCCTTTCCTGCTATGGCAGTAATGATTTCGCGGTTTTCGGCCGCTTTCAGATCAGAAGCGGCAATCAGTCTGATGAGGCTGATGTATGCCCGCAGGTGGGTGTGCATCTTTCCCACCACCTTGTTGATTTTTCCCAGCGACCGGGCGCAGGCCATCTGCACGGCAAAGAGCTGTATCACAGCCCATGCCACCGGAATGACAGGAGACAGGCTGCCGGTCGCGGCCAGCACGGTTGTGACGGCCAGTAGACCGATGCCCAAGCCAACCATGCCCAAGGAAAGCCGCGAGAGGGCGAATTTTGAAATACGGATGTCCTTGATGGTGTTCAGCGCGGAGAGTATTTCGGCTGTGTTGATGATATGTTTCTGTCCGTGGGCACAAAACGCCGCGCGCAGCGGTTCGCATTCGGCGAGTTCGCGGATGGCCTCCCGCCGTTTCTCAATTTCCCCAACGGGGCGCATGCGTACATCGGCAAGATAGCCCGCAAGCGTGTCGCTGCCTCCCGTGGTGATGGTTCTGTTCATCCGCTGAAAGAGAGAACCGCTGCCGAAAATGTCCAAGTCGTAGGTGAACGCATGTTGTGGGTCGATGTATTGTTCACCGGAGCCGAACCTTGAGAAGTTGTTTTGTTGATAGGCCTCTTCCTTTTCGTAGACGCCGAGCAGGTTTTCGGCATGTTCTATCTGTTTGCCGTTTTTGTTGTCCAGATAGCGTATGGCGAGATAGAGTAGGAATGCCAGTAGGCCCGCCATCAGCCACAGCGGTCCCTTGTCGGCTGAGGCATAGATCCCAATGCAGGCGGGGATGAGCATGAAAGAGAGGAAGGAGGAGAGCATGAACAGCTTGTTGCGCTTCCTCAATCTTTCGGCCATTGCTGCGTAGTGGGCAACCCGGCGGTGGTAAAACGACAGGAGGTCTTTGTTCATGTTGTGTGGCAGTTGGTTTGTTGTGCTTTGTTTGTTGTGAAAATTTTTTAGAGTCGGCATCTTTCTTGTCCCGGAAATGGTCGGTTTCAGGGCTTATTGTAAGGCCCTTCGAAAGGTGGAAACGGGCAGGGACGTGTCTTCAGCTTTTCTTTTTGATAGCTATGAGCGGTTGAAGTCTACCGGTTCTTGCCCATGCCGTTGGTAAGGGAGAACGAAAAAGGGAGGGAGTCTGATGGCTCCCTCCCTTTTCATTATGTCATATCCGCTTATCCGAGTATCCAGTCTCTTAGCACGACAGCGTGGTTGTGCACCTCGTCTTTCGCTCCATAGAGCAACGTGACATCGGTGTCTTGCAACAGCCGTTTGCATTTGGCCACAAATTGTGGCGCATCGGGATTGGCATTCAGTTCGGCGATATACTGTTCTTTAAACGGTGCGAAGTTCTCCGGCTTGTGGCCGAACCACTGCCGGAGACTTGCTGTCGGTGCAATCTGCTTGGCCCAATCGTCAATGGCAGCCTTGTCTTTGGCGATGCCTCTCGGCCACAGGCGGTCGGTGAGAATCCGATAACCGTCGGTGGGGTCTGCTTCCGAATAGACGCGTTTGATACGAAGCTGATGCATCCGTCTGAGTGATTGTTACTTCAACTTGGTGTAACCATACCGGGCAGAGCAGCACAGTTCTTCCTCGATGCGGATGAGCTGGTTGTACTTGGCCATGCGGTCGGTGCGTGACAGCGAACCGGTCTTGATCTGTCCGGAGTTGGTAGCCACGGCGATGTCGGCGATGGTGGTGTCTTCCGTCTCACCCGAACGGTGACTGGTCACAGTGGTGTAGCCGTGACGGTGGGCCATTTCGATGGCTTCGAGAGTCTCGGTGAGCGAACCGATCTGGTTCACCTTGATGAGGATAGAGTTGGCTGCGCCCATCTTGATACCCTTTTCGAGGAACTTCACGTTGGTCACGAACAAGTCGTCACCCACCAACTGGCAACGGTCGCCGATCTTGGCTGTGAGCTTCACCCAGTTTTCCCAGTCGTTCTCGTCGAGACCATCCTCAATAGAATCGATGGGATATTTGGTAATCAGTTCGTCGAGGTAAGCGATCTGCTCGTCGGCAGTGAGCTTTTTGCCGTTGGGATCCTTCTTCTTGCCGTCTTTCAGCTGGCGATAGTCGTAGAACCACTGACCATTTTCCTGTACAGCAAATTCGCTGGCAGCACAGTCCATGGCAATCTTCACATCCTTGCCCGGTTTGTAACCGGCGTCGCGGATGGCCTGGCAGATGCTCTCCAGAGCATCTTCGATGCCATCAAGGGCAGGAGCGAACCCACCTTCGTCACCAACAGCTGTGCTCAGACCGCGCTTCTTCAGCAGTTTGGCCAAAGCGTGGAACACCTCGGCACCCATGCGGATAGCTTCTTTCTCACTGGGAGCTCCTACCGGACGAATCATGAATTCCTGGAAAGCGATGGGCGCATCGGAGTGGGCACCACCGTTGATGATATTCATCATGGGCACGGGCAGCACGTAAGTGTTGGCACCGCCGATGTAGCGATAGAGCGGAATGTTGAGGGCCTTGGCAGCTGTATGGGCCACGGCGAGACTCACACCGAGGATGGCATTTGCACCGAGTTTGCTCTTGGTGGGAGTGCCGTCGAGTGCCAACATCTTGTAGTCGATCTTGCGCTGTTCGAGTACGCTGAATCCTTTCAGGGCGGGAGCAATCACGTTGTTCACGTTGTCAACGGCCTTCAGGACACCCTTTCCGCCATAGCGGGCCTTGTCGCCGTCGCGCAGCTCGAGAGCCTCGTTTTCGCCGGTTGAGGCGCCCGACGGTACGCTGGCACGTCCCATAACGCCATTTTCCAATGTCACTTCCACTTCAACAGTAGGATTACCTCTTGAGTCGAGGATTTCTCTTGCATGAACTTTTTCAATTACCATAATCTTATAATTATTAAAAAACAATAGTATCTGTGTGCAAAGATAACTAATCTATTTGTCTTTCGCAATACCTCAAAGTAAGTGTTATGCTTTTTTAAGGCAGAAAAGACGGTCGCACTGGGGTTTTCTGAGACCGCCATGCATGATAGATGCTATCCGATGTCAGCCCAGCACCACATCCATGACCATCATTATCACGAAACCGATGGCAAAGCCTATGGTAGACAGGTTGCTGTGCTCGCCCTCGGAGGCCTCCGGAATGAGTTCCTCGATGACGACATAGAACATGGCACCGGCGGCAAAACCGAGCAGGTAGGGGATGATGGGTGTGGTTATTGAGGCCAGCAGAATGACTACCAAACCACCGATAGGTTCCACCGCTCCGCTTAAAGTGCCCATGATAAACGATTTCATCCGGCTGCCGCCCGCCGCCCTCATGGGCATAGAGATGATAGCTCCTTCGGGAATGTTCTGTATGGCGATGCCCAGCGACATGGCCATGGCTGCCGTCGGTGAAATCCAGTCTCCGCCCTGCAAGGCGCCGGCTATGACAACACCCACGGCCATACCTTCGGGGATGTTGTGGATGGTGACCGCGAGCGCGAGCATCGCTGTGCGCGAGAGGTGGGCATGGGGGCCTTCGGGGAGGGCATTGCCGATGTGCAGGTGGGGGGTGATGGTGTCGAGCAGCAGGAGAAATGCCATGCCGGCCAGGAGTCCCACAGCTGCCGGGACAACGGCAGCCTTGCCCATGCCGGAGCACATTTCCATGCTCGGTATGAGCAGCGACCAGATGGAGGCTGCCACCATCACACCGGAAGCAAAGCCCAAGAGGGTCTTTTGCAACTTTGCCGGCATCTCTTCTTTCATGAAGAATACGAAGCCGGAACCGAGAGTGGTGCCGATGAATGGAATCATCAGCGCAAGTACTAATCCGTCCATAACCAACTGCAAAGGTACACTTTTTATTTTAGAACGCTATATTGTGGGGAAGAAAACTTGCATACGCCGTTCGACACATCGGTTTAAATGACGGACCGGTAAATGAAATAATTGTTCTGTCGCCGGCTTCTCCATATCCCTAGAAATAGATGTTGTAGAAAAAATCCGATGAATATCATCAAGATGTAGCGTCTGTTAAGCGGATATTTCGTATCTTTGTGCCCTGTTTAGAATAGGAAAGTATGCATTATACAGAAATCATCTTTTTCGGCTGTTTCATTGTGTTCATCGTGGGCATTCTGATGCTCGACATGCTGGTGATAGACAAGGAGGCTCACGAAGTGTCGATGAAGGAGGCGGGCGCATGGACGGCCGTGTGGATCACCTTGGCCCTGCTCTTTTCCGTTTTCCTATGGTTTCACGGTGATTTGGTACATGGTATCAACAATTTCTCCGACTTGCAGGAAGTTGCCCGGCGTTATGCTTCCCATCTCAAACTCGACCCTAATGACTTTGAGGGGGGATTGGAACAATACCGCCATCACATGACCATCTCCTACATCACCGGTTACCTCATCGAGAAGACACTCTCGGTGGACAATCTTTTTGTGATGATGATGATTTTTACATCGTTTGGTGTGAGCAAGATGGAGTATCAGCGGGTGCTCAACTGGGGCATTCTCGGAGCCATCGTCTTGCGGTTCATCTTTATTTTTCTCGGTGCCACGGTCATTGCCAAGTTCGACTGGATATTGCTTGTCTTCGGAGTTTTCCTCGTCTATAGTGGCATCAAGATGTTTTTCGAGCGCGACAAGGAAGAGCAGATGGATGTCACCGCCCATCCTGTGGTGAAGTTTCTCTCCGGTCATTTTCGTGTCTTCCCCCGTTTCCACGGCGATGCTTTCTTTGTGAGGGCCAAGAAGGAGGGGCAGGACTATGAAGTTGTGGGGAAGCACCGTGGCGGTCATCTCTACATGACCCCACTTCTCGTTACAGTCATTTTCATTGAATTTAGCGACCTCATCTTCGCTTTCGACAGCATTCCGGCCGTCTTCTCCGTGTCGCTCGACCCCTATGTGGTGTTCTTTTCCAACATCTTTGCTATCCTTGGTCTGCGCGCCATGTTCTTTCTGTTGGCTGGTGTGGCCGCCCGTTTTCGCTACCTCAAGCCCGCCGTCTGCCTGCTGTTGCTGTTTATCGGTGTCAAGCTGCTGATTCATGAGTATGTAGAGATCGATGCTGTTTGGTCGCTCATCTTCATTCTTGCCGTACTGTCCGTAGGTATAGGGGCCTCATTACTCATTCCCGAGAAAAAAAATAAAGTCGGATAAGAGTTTTCGGTCAATTTGATGATGGTATGTCAGAGTAGTCGACTTATTTCATGTCGCTTTACGTCCTGTCCATTTATTTTGTAATTTTTTGTTGGCAAGGGGAGTGCATGTGTGCTTCCCTTTTTTCATGGCCTAATTGTGTAGGTCCCTTTGTTATGGCTTGTAGAATCTGCAAGATGGTTTGTTTATCTTGCAAAAGGTTCTCTTGGAATCTTTTGCTGTGTCTTTTTTAGGGAACAAAGACTTGTTTGAGAAGAGATTTTTCATTTTTCTTTTCATTTAAGATGAGTATGTTTGATCACGTTTTATCCCATCGCGTATTTTATATAAGTTTTTGATTCTTACAGAATTTCCATACAAGACCCAAATTCTCTTTTATATTTGTTATATACTTTGTATCCTTCTTAAAAATTATTTGCTTTAATATTTGATGATAACTGTCTCATGTTTCAATTTGAGATGACGAAATATTATGTTTTAAGATAATAATCTCCATTCATAAAATAGCAGTTGTTTTTACCTTTCAAAAAGAAAGCAGATGCAACAACCAAAGATGAAGTCCTTGATAGGCTGTGTTGTTTTTACCTTTCAAAAAGAAGGCAGATGCAACTCAATTTATGAAGCAAGGTGGCAATTACCTGTTGTTTTTACCTTTCAAAAAGAAGGCAGATGCAACCTAAAAGAGAAAGGAAAACCATGAAATTAGTTGTTTTTACCTTTCAAAAAGAAGGCAGATGCAACCATCAGCAACAATTTTCAAAGCATTTGACGTTGTTTTTACCTTTCAAAAAGAAGGCAGATGCAACTCAGCGGTTTAGAACTGTTTATCTTCTGCTGTTGTTTTTACCTTTCAAAAAGAAGGCAGATGCAACCACTGGTAATTAGGGATATATCAAGTTCTAGTTGTTTTTACCTTTCAAAAAGAAGGCAGATGCAACTCTTCTGGTAAATGAAAGCATCCATTTCGCGTTGTTTTTACCTTTCAAAAAGAAGGCAGATGCAACTAAATTTTAATGTATAAGAAAGCATCACGAGTTGTTTTTACCTTTCAAAAAGAAGGCAGATGCAACATATAGACGCGGAACTTGCCAAGAAAGCGGGTTGTTTTTACCTTTCAAAAAGAAGGCAGATGCAACGCGTTCGACGAGCAGGTCGTAGGCCTTGTTGTTGTTTTTACCTTTCAAAAAGAAGGCAGATGCAACATCATTTGTTACAAAGATGCACAATTCTTAGTTGTTTTTACCTTTCAAAAAGAAGGCAGATGCAACGTCATGCAGTATGTAATGACTATGAACAAGGTTGTTTTTACCTTTCAAAAAGAAGGCAGATGCAACTATGCTTTCAGTTAACTACTATGTTTACAGTTGTTTTTACCTTTCAAAAAGAAGGCAGATGCAACTTGGCGGCAAAAGATACCGTGTCGTATATAGTTGTTTTTACCTTTCAAAAAGAAGGCAGATGCAACACGCAATCGGATCCGCTCTTAACGGTGATGGTTGTTTTTACCTTTCAAAAAGAAGGCAGATGCAACCAGTAATTATGAAACCTTAATTGCTAAGTTGTTGTTTTTACCTTTCAAAAAGAAGGCAGATGCAACGATATCGGCCTTCCAACGGCGGAGATCCCAGTTGTTTTTACCTTTCAAAAAGAAGGCAGATGCAACGGATATTTAGTAAACGACTCATTTCCAATCTGTTTTCTTTGTTTTTTAGGTTATACTTCCTCACTTTTTATTTATTAAAATCTTAAATCTCGTTTTTTCAGATTGATTGCTTGTCTGATTTCTATCGAGAGGTTTTGGTGAATCTTTTTCATTCGTTCTACAGACTCTCTATTAGTTATTCTTATTGTTTCTTGGGGATTGTTTTGGGCGGAAAGCATGAAACCATAAACAATATTTCTATATTCGGAAATTAGTGACAGAGCCTCTTTTGACATAAAAATACCACATCCTTCGTTATATATTTCTTTGGAAAGCTCTTTTATAAATTTACGTATGTTTCCTTTTCTGAAATAATAGGTTGCTTCTAGTCCACCATCTTTTGGTCTTTCCCAAATCAATATGCTATCTTCATTTTCAGTATCTGTAGTAAATCTGAGTAGTCTATACAGGCTTTTATGTGCTTGTAACACAGCTTGGTATTTAGCATATTCAATATTCTCAACACTTTTTTGGTGTAGTTGCTTGATAGCATAGTAATAGGCCACGTATGCTGCTATAAAGGTACATATTATAGAGAATGCCTCTTTCGCTAATTCCATATAATCCATAATTTAGTTTTTATTTTCTGATTTTTCAATTTCTTTTATGGCTTTTCCTACTATTTCCAGTAACTGTGGCGCTATATTTAGCTCAATCTTTTTTGTATCGACAGAAGGGAAAAGAGTAAATTTTTTAACTTCAGCAAAGAGTGTGGCATCATACATGGGATACTGGTTGTGGGAAAAAGCATTTCTCACTGCAATCAAACTATTAACGCAATTCTTTAATTCCGGTCTATTAGCTTTGCACTGCAACCACCTTTCAAGCATATTTCTGAAGCTATCTGTAGGTAGTGTGGAATATTTGTCTATGAGTTTCTTTTCCAGTCCTAATGTCATCTCAAAGATACTAATCCTTGTAGTCTGATATTTTATAAGCTCATGGTCTACACTCAATTTGGTGATAGGATTTTTTTCTAAATCAATGTCTGTAGTTTCTGCAAAAGAAAGTAGTCCGTTGAGCCTGCGGTCTTTTGCCAATACTTTGAAATTGCCCTGTTTCAGGACTTTGGTTTCCGTTTCTTCGATATAAAAGGTTGCTAAAGGTCTTTCCTTTAATATATTTCCTTTATTGTCTGTTTCGTATGTTTTAACAGGCAACTTCATGGGCATGATTCTATTTAGAATATTGTTGCTTTCCTCATTTGCCGTGTTTGTATCGATGTCCCTCAGATGTATTTCCCCAATCTTCAATCCTTCCACAGTAGCCATATTGAATAGTTCTTTGAACATCAACCATGTGACGATATCCTGATTCTTGATAAGTCGCAGTTCGCGTTCGAACTTTTTCCATGATAGGAAATCAAGATAAGCTAAGTCTGTCTTTCTCTTTTCCGGTGGGTAGTTTTTGAATAGCTCTTTATTCTTTTGCCACAATTCGACACGCTCTTTTTTATCTAAGAATTGCCCTTTTTTTGGTTTAAGTTTGTTGCCGATATTGAACGGATAATCGTAGAAAGGCTGTACATTGTCTTTATATTCTTCTGCAAAGTATAAGGGAATAGCTTTCGCTACAAATCCTACTCGGCCAAAAGATAGTATTTGGTCGTATATTCTTTTTGAATTATTATGTTTCTCAAACCATTCCCTTATTGGTTGGGTAAATATTCCACGGGGGAGATTGAAACTGTTTTTCCATCCTGTAACTAATGTGTTGCGGTTGGTCTTCTGTACTTTAAGTATGAGAAAATGCTGATATTGTTTCCAGTTTTGTGGTTTTAAGCCCTTAAGATACTTTTTCCTCGCTTCCAAATAGTTTCGGTAGAAAGACAGAATGTTAGTTTGATGTTCCCATTGTGTTTCTGCAAGGAAAGGATGCGGATTGTCATTCCCCACAAGATTCATTTGATTAAAATATGCCTTAAGGCGGAAGTTCTCACTGCCGAAAAGGGCAAGCGCACGCTGAAGCATTCGATATTCGGTGCTGTTAGCCTTGCTATTGTTTATTGGAATGTTATTTTGGTCTTTTTGAACAGGTTGGAAGCGCATCATGTCATTTACCAACCAATCTGCAATTTTTCCCGATTTTAGCAGACCGGCATTCCTTTTGCCAATCCTTATCTTCTGATTTGTCTGCTTGCAGAGCAAGTCAAGTCTTCTTTGGGTGTCGTCTATCATTTCCCCAATCTTGCGCTCAGCCTCTTTTTCCATATCTTTTTGTCTGCCTTCCAATATGGAAATCATTTGCTTTGGCAAATGGCCTTGTAGTATATTTGTATTTTGAAGCCGACGGGTTAAGTCTGCAATGCTATTTATCTCATTATTGGCAAAAGCATCGTAGATAGCGTATATGTTGCTTATTTCTTTTCTTATAATTTTCTCTATTTTATTTATCCCTTTTCCTTTGGGATGATCCTTGGTCAATAACAGATAATAAAACATCATCGGCAACAATTCGTGGACACTTAAAAATGCTTCTGCCGTAAATTGTGTTCCGAGATTAAATTTACTTCTTCCATTGCATGTCTTTTCTGTTTTGAGAGATGGAAAGAGGTTGTTGTGGGTACTGCAAAACTTAATGCCTATCTTTTCATTCTCTAAATGGTAATGTGGAGCAGTCTTAGATATGTAAGGCTCTTGCGATGTCTCAAAATGATCTAAGTCTTTCACTAATTTTCTCCATTCTTCTGGTTGGTTTTGTGGTGCAAAGTCCTGAATGCGCGCAAAGCCATACAGATGATGTGTGAGATGGCGAACTTCATCTTCGTCACCGATACGTTTGTTATAGATAGAGAAATGATAGGTACCTAAATCTATTTGGAAGCGGAGTTGTTCAAATATCTCATTTAAATCGAAATATCTCAAGACAAAATATGGAAAGCGGTCTTGATGCCTTACAAGCGTGTTCTTAAATGGTTCTTCTTCAGCATCATAGTCGTCAGAGAAAATATCGAAAGGTACTTTAAAACTTTCCCTATCTTTTTCTCGTAACCGTTCATACAGCGATTTGGGACAGCGAACCAATTCGTTAAGCATATCAAGTTGCATCCAGTCTTTTGTCTGTACATTCTCCAATTTTAGCTTAGGCAAAGATATACGGCTTCTGCAAAATACTTCGTTTGTCATTTGCTCACGCAAGTTTCTGCCATCTTTAAATCCCTTTAGCTTTTTCTGCATCCAAATAGCGTCTTTTTTATCAAGAAATAAAGAAATGAAGAATAATAGGCCTGCTATGGTCATGTCGCCTTTCTCATCTGCAAAATGGTAACGAAAGTTAGGGTTGGCTATAATTTTTCTTGTTTGTCCCTCCTGTTTTTTCCTGTTGAGATGTGAAAAATCCCTTTGCATGTCTACATTTTCATGATGCATATAGTCTCTCTTTACCAATCGTACATTAGTATCGAAAATCTTATACATGTTTTTCAAAAGATCATTTTCAAATGTAGGTTTCTGAGCCTCTTCTGAATACTTGTAATGGGAGTAGTAGTTTCTGAGACTTTGAAGTTTTTCTAAAAAAATGAATAGGACATTCTTTAAATTATCAAGCGATAAGGCTTCGGCTTGTTCCTTTTCTTTTTGCTCCTTACTGTTGGAATCTTTAGATGTCGTTTTCTCATAAGCTGCGGCTTCCAAGAAAGGAAAATGCCTCATTAGTAGGTTCCTTAATCGGACCTTTTTGTCGAGTTTTTCCGCTTGTTTGTTCCAACTGTCTTTGATGTTCAGCACGTCTTCATCATTCTTTAGTTCTGCTATTTCTAAAAGTTTATTGATATGATTGACGGTGGTATAGACATTGTGGCGCGCCAAGTTAAGAAAGGCAGCCCAGAAATGCTTATCTGTCAATTCGTAATAAATTGGTTCAGGTTTCTCTTTGTTTTCCATTATTGTTATATATTTAGGAAAGGCAAATATAGCATTTTTCTTTCTATCTACAAATAATTTATCTTGTTTTTGCAAGAATCATTCTTGCACTTGCTGGTTGACTCTACGCTGAAAAGCGGATTGTATGGAAGACGGGTAGAATTTTACCGATAGCTTCTTTAATCTCAAATAAAGTGCTTATCTTTGCAGCCCCCAAAATGATGCTAATGGCCGAAGGTGGGGGCTGTAAGTGTGGGGAGAAGCAACTTGAAAGAAGGTTGAGGACCTTTGCGGAGTGGGTGGCAGTCCTCTTTCCCGCTTGGGGGAAGCCATTGGATTTTATGATATTTACGAGAAAATAATTAGTGAGAATGATAAAGCAAGTTAAGAGGACATATCAGAAGTTCTCGATTTTTGTATGCGGGTTGCGCTTCGGTAGCGTCGCCTTGACTTTGTGTGTGGGCATCGGCCTGTTCTTTTTCCCCTTGTTGTCGCTCCGCGCGGAGCAGGTGACACCCCGGCAGGCGTTGCGCATTGCCCGGGAATATGTCACTTTGCCCAAAAACATTTCCACCCGGGCCACGAAGGGAAAGGGGGGCAAGGATGCGGTTACACCTTATTATATATTCAATGATGTGCAAGGAAAGGGATTTGTCATTGTCTCCGGTGACGGCGACATGGGCGAAGTGCTTGCCTATAGTCGCGAGGGCAAACTCGACACTTTGCATGCCAACCCCGGCGTGAAGTTGTTGTTGGCCGGCTACACGCGTAGTTTCAGACAGTTGCAACGGCTTCAGCATGTGTCGGGCGAGCGTGCTAAAACTCCGCGATACAGCAAGACGGTAGCCCCGCTGCTGGCAAGCCGATGGAGCCAGGCAGAACCCTATAACGGCATGACGGGCTATCCCTACACCGGCTGTGTGGCCACGGCGGTGGCACAGGTGATGTACTATCACCGTTGGCCGGAAACGGGGAAAGGTAAGGTGGAATACACCGTGACTTATGACCGGCGGAAGAAGTCGGCCGATTTCAGCCGTTCACACTATGCTTGGGCCGACATGTTGCCCGCCTATGCCTCTTTTGGGGGAGCCACGCAGGTGCAGAAAGATGCCGTTGCTAAACTCATGAGCGATGTGGGTATCGCCGTGAGGATGCAATACACGCCTCGGGCGAGCGGTACGCAGAGTCGGTTGGCCTATCAGGCCCTGAAAGACAACTTCGACTATTCGGTGGCGTTCATCAGCAAACTCAATGAAGGGGCTGCCAATTTTACTGCCATTCTGCGAAGCGAATTGCTCAACGGCTATCCTGTCTATTTGTCCGGTTCGGGCAAAGGCGGTGGCTCCGGCCATGCGTGGGTAGCCGACGGATTTGACGAAAACGGACTCTTCCACATGAATTTCGGTTGGGGCGGACAGAGTGACGGCTACTATTCGCTCACGGCTCTCAACGTGAGCCAGAGTGGCAGCGAGTTTGGCGGTCGGCCGTTGGCTTTCAGCTATGGTATCGAGGCCATTGTCGCGCACCCCAACAAACCGGGCAGTATGCCCGTGGATAAGGCGCTTTTGGAAGACAGTCCGCAACTCTCGTTCAACGGTGAAGGCTATCTCGTCTTGCCGTCGTCCGAAGAGAAGATGCTTCCACGCACCCGGACGATGGCTGTCGCTATGAGCCATTTCGTGAATAAAGGGAAAAACTTCAAGGGCGACATCGGTATCGGAATTTATGATTCGGCAGGGGAGCGTGTCGCGATCTGTCCCTCCGACGATCATGCTTCTGGCGGCTTCACCAACCGGCATTTTGCCCAATACGAGGACAAATCACTTATCAGCGACGGACTCATCAACACGCCGCAGACGATAAACGTGCCTTTGAAGGGACTGACAAACGGTTACTACCGGCTTGTGCCGATGTGTGTGACTTTGCTGCCGGACGGCAAGTGGGACGAGTGGGTGAAGATGAAGAATGCGCCCACGATGGAAATAGAGTTGACGAACGCCAACATACGCATTGCTGAACTGAACAAACAGGAAGCCGGTTTCCAGCTGATGGGCGAACCGGTGGTGGACGGACTGCTTGTGCCGGGTGGCAAGACGACGGTCGTTTTGCCCCTCAAGAATTTGAGTGGAGTGCCTCGTGACGGCTATGTGAAGATGCTGTTGCTCGGCAAGGATGGCAAGGTGGCCTGTGTGGGGAGAACACAGAAGGCTGTTGAGTTTGACGGTTTTTCCGCCAACGATGTTTCCGTGCCCCTGACCTTAGGCGAAGACATTGCTCCCGGGCACTATGAGGTGCGTCTTGAAGTGATCGGAGACGACGGACAGGGAGGTCTTGAAGACGGGCAGGCCGTGCGCTACCGGGTGGGCAAACTCCATGACAAGGAAAGTGCTTTTGTGGAGATTCAGCCTTTGTCGGCAAGCAGTTGGTTGAAAAATCAGGAAATTGTGTTCTATGACGATGGGAGGGATGCAATCTCGCGCGAGGAAATCGACCTTGGGCGGTACAGCCTGTTGGGCATCATGACCAGACTCAAGACCACCTTGGGGAAGACTTATCAAGGCACTGTCAGCATTTTCTTGCAAGACATGACAACTCGTCAGATGTTGAAGCTCACTAAATCTCCTAAGCAGGTGGCAGTGGTGCCGGGAGCCGTAGTTGAAGTGAATAGCGGTTGGCTGAAGAATACCGACTTGCCGGTTGTCAACGGACGACGCTATCGGGTGGTGCTCTATGGCAACAGCGATGGCAAGGATTTTGAAATCTCAAACTTCGGAATCCCCGTCTATTATGTTACCTTTAAAGGCAGCAAGCATGTTCCGGACAATGGCGGGGCCACAGGTATAGAAAGTGCAGACGGTGGCGGTGAAGAACTGGCCGTGACTCATGGCAATAAAGTCATTGAGGTGCGTGGCGGCAGTCTGCTCGCGTTGAGGCTGTTTGATGTCAACGGTCGGCTGGTGCGGCAAGTCTCTGTGGCAGGCAGAAGCGAAGCTGCAATCTTCTTGCAAGGCTTGTCCGGTGGCGTGTATATTTTGCGCATTGAGGCCCGGGGCCGGCATACGGCCCACCGCTTTGTGTATGGCGGATAGTGGCATTGTGATATTTTAAGAACACAGAAGACCGGCTTTCTCAATCGCGAGAAAGCCGGTCTTCTGTGTTTTCCGTCCGGATAGGAGAGCGGGCGGCAACATTACAGCCGCTTGTCAAAGCCCCGGCTCTATTTCTTTCCCTGCACCTCTTTCACCCATGCCATGCGTTCCAGATACACGGGGCGCCATTTGTCTATGAGGGCCTGGAGTGTCTTGCTGCGTTCCGTGAGCCGGGCGTATTCCTCGGTGTCTGTCTTCTTTTCCTTTTTCAAGGCCAGTAGCCGGCCGAGCGTGAGCCGCTGTTCGTCGCCGGCCGCCTTTAGCTGTAGGCCGAGCTGTTCGAGTTGGTTCATGAAGTGGATGACCTTCTCAGTGTTGTCGTTGCTTTCCGTTGCCATTGCTTGTTTTTTGCAAAGGTAAGGAAAAATGTCAATAAAGTAAAAAATAAAGGCAAAAGAATAAACTTTTCCTGCCAGCCGGTGCTTCTCGAGTGACAGATGTCATAACGGGGGGTGGGATGCCTGATGGACATTTCTTGTTATCAGAAAGCAGTTAGGAGGGTGCACAGATGTGGAAAAGTGTGCATCCTTGCCGTGCTTTTTGTCTTGTGAGAACAAAAAATGCACTTGACGGGATACAACATTGAAAACTTTTTCCTATCTTTGTCCCCAAACGTGATGATATGAAAACGCCAAGACAGTTTTTGCTGGCCTTCTTGCTGGCCTATGTGGGTATGTGCTTTGCCGCCTGCTCTGAGGATGCCGATTTGCCCATGATCAAGGAGAACATCCAAGGCACGTGGTATATGGTCAACGAGGTTTCGTTTGATGCCGAAACCACGGAGACCGAACGGGAAACGTTTAAGCGTGAGGGTGAATTGGCCATGCGTTTCACTTTGCGCAGCAATGGGTCGTGTATGACTGAAGAATTTTACGACGGACAGTGGAATCCCACGGCAGGCACTTATCAGATGACGGGCAACCAACTGGTCGTGACCTACAGCAAGGGGAGCGACAACTCTGTGATAGAGACGCTGACCGACCGACGGCTCGTGGTGCTCACGCGTGAGAAAGACGGCAGTTGGTCACGTCGGTTTTACACGAGGTGAGGTGTTGGCGGAGTTTTCCGCGCGAGTCGGGCGGTTTCGTGTGCCCAAGGCATGTGTGGTCACACTTTCTGTGTGAGGTATGACGCTACACGCTGAGTGTCCTGTTTTTTCTTTCTTGATTTGCATTTTTCTCATTTATATCGTATCTTTGCCGTAGGAAAGGGAGCGCATACGCGTTCCCTTTTTTAGTCCCCAAAGCTCCCGACAAGCTCCCCAACTCCCTAAAGGGGCTTTTTCCATCCTGATGTGGGAGGCAATCCGGCCCGATCGGCTTTGTAAGAGGGCCTCTTCGAGGTTGTCGTTCGGCCCGAATGAGCTTCCAAGTGTGGCTCTTTTGCAAAGCCGTTTGGGCCGGATGGGAAAATTGATGGGCCGGATGGGGTGAATGAAACGGATGGGAGGGGGCGGAAAGATGGGCGTGGAAAAATGACGTGTAAGGCTTTTTCGAAAGATTTAATAGTTCGCTATATGTCAAGCGGAATGGAGTCGAGGTTGGCATGTCTCCGTCCTGTAGGGTGCAAGGCTGTCTTCTACGGTTAAATATTGCTAAAGGACGACCGATTGTCGGGAGAATGTCGTAACTTTACCATGTAACATGAACTTTGGCTATGAAGAAGTTGTTTTTGTTGATGATAGCTGTTGCCGGACTGGCTGCTTGCACCGTGTCGCGGCAAACGGCAGAAGGTCGGGCCGCGAAGGCGGCCCATGTTGCCCAAAGAGTGGGGGAGAAGCTCGACAGCATGCGCTTTCGGGTGGATGTGAACTACATCTACCCGCGGCGGGGAGCTGCCCGCGCAGTGGATTTCGGCTATGGCATCCGGCTGTCGGGCGACACGCTCTATTCCCGGCTGCCTTATTTCGGGCGGGCCTACCACGTGCCTTATGGTGGCGGGAAGGCACTCGATTTCACCGCGTCGGTGGGCGACCGACAGGTGAGGCGGCTCAAGAATGGGCTCACACGTGTGGAGTTGCGGGTGACCAATGACGAAGATCGCTATCTCTACGTGATAGATGTGTTTGACAATGGGCGCGTGATGCTCGACGTGACGGCTCAAGAGAGAGAACAGGTGCAGTTTGCGGGTGAAATGATGTTGGACGAATGATGGCGATGATGAAACGACTGATGATACTCATCCTGCTGGTGCCGGCCTTGGGAGTGCGGGCGTTGACCCTGCGGGAGGGGCGGCATTATAGCGTGAGCTATGAGAAACAACATTTGCTTTACAACCGTGGGGGCGACGTAAGTGTGATCGATGCCGAATTGGAAATACCCGAAGTGCTGGACGGTGTGCCCATCGGTCCGTTGCAGCAATATATCTCTAAAGAACTGTTCGGCCGGCCGGCCGATGACGTGCATGCCGCCTACGAGGGGTGGCTGGACTCTTTCGGCAGTCCTGTGACGGCCCGCTTTGAGGAAATTCCCGACGACGAAAGGTTTTGCTATGCCGATGTCCTGTTGCAGTTGCTTTACTATGAGCCGAGGTGTTATGTCTCGTTTCGCATGTCTCTGCGTGTGACACCGGCGAAGAAGTCGTCCCGGCAGGCTCGCTCGCTCAGCCGGCTGTTCACCTACGACATGACCACCGGTAAGGTGTTAACGGAGAAAGAATTGCTCAAACACAGTTTGTTTTCCGAAGAATCGGATGGCACAAACCGTTTTTCCACCTATCTGTTGAACCATTCCACGACCGATTTTTCTATAACGGGCCTGCCCGGCATGGTGAGTTTTCTCGGGGCGTTGGCCGGCCGGTCGATGCACTTCGACACCACTTGGTATTATGCCACCGATCCCGTGACATCGGTTTCCGACAAGGTGGATGTGCCTCTCGGAGAGTTGGACCATCTGCTTTCATCAACCACCCGCAAGTTGCTTAAAGCCCGTCCCGTGGAGAGCGGGGCGGTGGAGTCTGTGCGCGCTTTCTATGCGGGAGGCGATTCGGTCTATGTGGTGGTCGACACCATGCCCCGCCCGGCTGTGGACAGTATTCCTATGACGGTGGCTTTCTCGCGCAGTGTGCGGGTTCTGCCCGATGAGGTCAGGAAAGATCCGCGTGGAAGTCTTGTCTGCCGGTTTGTGGTGGAGTCCGACGGCAGTGCCAGCAACATTCGGGTGGTCAGGCCCTCATCGCCCTATTTTGACCGGCTGGTGGCCAACTTTGTGCGCCTCATGCCCCGCATGAGGCCCGGCATGTTGAATGGCCGGCCTGTGCGCACGCTGTTTACTTTCCCGCTCTCTGTCAGGTGGCAGTGACGGGGCGGCGTGTGGCTTAAGGAACAGGCGGTGTATCACAACGGGCAGAAAAGTGCAACTTTTCTGCCCGTTGTGTCATGTTATACCCTTGCCAGACTTTCCTGTTGGTAACGTTGCAGCCGCTTCTACGTTCATTTTGATATGTTTGATATTATCATTACAAAACTGATTGGTAACGATGTGCGTGTGTCCGGTGATGGAGAGTGCCCGTTTGATGGTATTTGATGACGTTTTGTAATGCGTCGTGCTTGTCTATGGTCTGTATTGGATTTTGTGTTTTACAAAGTGTAAGTTTTGAGTGGATAATTTGACAACTTTCAAATTGAAACCTTGTGTTTGAATAACGGCTTTTTTGGAGGTGAAAAATATATATAAAATAGTGTTAATTTTGTGCGCTGTCTCATATTTATATGTTATATTTGCAGTGTAAGACAGAGATAATTATCTGTTGGATGACTGACCAAAGAACAATAAACAAAAATAAAAACCTAAACAATAAAAATTATGAGACGTGTATTTTTGATTTCCGTTTTTGCTTTGATGACAGTAGCAAGTTTTGGTCGCAAGCACATTGAAAATGCCACTGTGGTTGCCGATACAATCTACTACGCCGACAATATGCTCAATGTGACCAGTGCCGAACAGGCCGGTTACTATCGTCTGCTCATGACCCAAGGCGTGGGTTCTGCCAAGAAGGATGTCTTTCAAGACTTCTATATGAATGGCAATCTCAAGGCTGAGGGAGAATACAGCTTCATCGATTTGGGTAATGACCGGAACACGGTCTTCAATGGTGAAGTGACAACCTATTACGTAAATGGCAAGGAGAAGTGGCATGGCAAATACCGCAACGGTAAGCGCGAAGGCTATTTCACACTCCAAATGCGCGAGGGCGGTGTTGCTGTGGTGCAGTTTGCCAACGGCAAGTCGGTGCATTCCTACTACACCGTGACCTACCAAGACGGCACAATGGAGAAGCGCCCTGTTAGCGAACTCAAGTCGCTTCTGTAATGGCAGCTGAAAGATTGGAAAATTAAAATCTCTCTTATAAAATAAATATAGAAGTGTTCAAATAGGAAAAGGACTCCTCGTGAGAGGGGTCCTTTTTGATATTTATGGAGTAGGGAAGTGTTTTGCCTGTGCCCGAAACGGGAGTGCGGCCGGTCATTTCAAGTCCAGTTCCACAGGGCAGTGGTCGCTTCCGTACACTTCAGTGTGTATTTTGGCATCGACGAGGCGGTCTCTCAGACGGTTGGAAATAAGGAAGTAGTCGATGCGCCAGCCTGCATTCTTCTCGCGGGCATGGAATCTGTACGACCACCATGAGTAGGTCACTTGCTCGGGATATTTGTATCTGAAGCTGTCGGTAAAACCGCTATTCAGTGTAATGGTCATCTTTTCCCGCTCCTCGTCGGTGAATCCCGCATTGCGGCGGTTGGTCTTCGGGTTCTTGAGGTCTATCTCCTCATGGGCCACATTGAGGTCACCGCACACGATGACGGGCTTCTTCGCGTCAAGTCCCTGTATGTATTTGAGGAAGTCGTCTTCCCAAGTCATGCGGTAGTTGAGCCGTCGCAGTTCGTCCTGCGAGTTGGGCGTGTAGACGGTGATGAGGTAGAAATCCTCCATTTCGAGAGTGATGACACGTCCCTCGTGGTCGTGTTCTTCTATCCCGAGCCCGTAGGTCACGTTCAGTGGCTTATGTTTGGTGTAGATGGCTGTGCCCGAATAGCCTTTTTTCTCGGCATAGTTCCAGTAGGAGTCGTAGCCTTCAAATTGCAGGTTGAGCTGCCCTTCCTGCATTTTGGTCTCTTGCAGGCAGAAGAAGTCGGCATCAAGAGCCTTGAAAGATTCCTCAAAACCTTTGCTCACACAGGCACGAAGGCCGTTCACGTTCCATGAAATGAATCTCATAAGTCAGTTTTGGTTCTTTTGTTTGGAGATGAAAATATACCTTATTGCGTTCCATGCATTGGTGTCATAATTGTCCGCATGGAATGATGAGGGAGTGAGCATGAAGCTCATTTGTCGCTCGCCCGGATGCTGAAATTCTCATTTCTGCCCGGTAGGCTGGTTAGATTCTCTTTGACTCCCCGCGCAGCAGACTCATGAATTCCTGCCGTGTGGTGAGCGAATTGAACACGCCGCTGAAATCGCTTGTGGTGGTGATGGAGTTCTGTTTCTCCACTCCGCGCATCTGCATACACATGTGCTTGGCCTCGATGACCACCATCACGCCTTGCGGTTTGAGCGTCTCCTGAATGCAGTCTTTGATTTGTTGGGTGAGGCGTTCCTGCACTTGCAGCCGATGGCTGTATATGTCGACCACACGGGCTATCTTGCTCAGCCCTGTGATATAGCCGTTGGGGATGTAGGCCACGTGTGCCTTACCGTAGAAAGGGAGTATATGGTGCTCGCACATGGAGAAGAAGTCGATGTCTTTGACAATGACCATTTGGTTGTATTTTTCTTCAAAGAGCGCATCGGTGAGCACCTTGTGAGGGTCTTGCGTGTATCCCCTCGTGAGCACCTGCATGGCTTTGGCCACACGCATGGGGGTCTTTTGGAGCCCATCGCGGTCGGGATCTTCTCCCAAAAGTGTCAATACCTCTTTGTAATGTGCTGCGAGCTGGTCGAGTCCCTCGCGATATTCTGTTTCCGGATTCATGTGTTCTGTTCTTTCTGTATGGTGTGTGTCTTCACTCGGTGTTCTCGCCCGAGAGTCCGACAATTCTTTATTCTCTAGCTTTGTGTAGCGGTGAATCGTTCTGCAACATTCTGTCTAAGTTGCATGGACGGTCACCGGACTTAATTCTGAACGGTGATTTTACCTTTTACCACGATGGCCGATTTGTAGCCCATAGCTCTGACTTGTTCCAGCATACGGGCCGCCTCTTCATAACTTCTGAAGTTGCCCACGCGGCAAATCCAGCGCGGCGAGTAGAAGTGTACGTATACCGGCTGTGTCGGGTATTTCATTTTGATGGCGTTGCCTATCTGTTCTGCCTTCTGCCGATCGTTTCTTGAATTGCCTCCGGCGTATGCCTGTACACGGTAGCCTGTCACTTTGTAGCTTCCGCGCATCACCTTTTTGCGCATGTCCACGGCTGGTGCTTCAGCCTCTTCCTCGCTGTTCTCCGGTGCGTGAGCGGCTTCCCGGTGAGCCGTCTCTTTCTTCTCCTCGGCATGTGTGTTGCCGTTTGCTTCGTGACCGGCCCCCTCTTTGCCATTGGTGGAGGCTACCTTGTCATGCGTTGCGGCGTTTTTCTGTTCGTTGTTATCCTTTCCATTGCCGGCAGGAAGCGGTGTTACGTTATTTCCTTCCTGCCGCACAGTCTTCTTACCATTGACTAATTCGTCGATTTCCTTGCTCTGGCTGACGGTCACAGTGCCTTGTCCCACCTGCTTCTTGCGCAGCTGGTCGAGAAAGTTTTGGGCACCGGCCGGCAGTGCGGCGCATAGGGCGATGATGATGATACAGACGAATTGTTTCATACCTAAAGCGTTTTAGTCAAATAGGGAATCAGGGACACTAATCCCTGATTCCCCATATAATAAGTTGTTTACTTCTTCCAAGCGTCGATGATGCCCTTGAAGTCGGCTGTCTTCAGAGAAGCGCCGCCAATCAGTCCACCGTCGATGTCGGGTTTGGAGAAAAGCTCGGGGGCATTGCTTGCTTTGCAGCTGCCGCCATAAAGGATAGTTGTATCCTCGGCAACTACGGCACCATACTTCTCGGCCACGGTAGAACGGATGTAGGCCAGCATCTCTTCGGCCTGCTCGGCTGTAGCGGTCTTGCCGGTGCCGATAGCCCAAATCGGTTCGTAGGCGAGGATGATGTTTTTCCATTCCTCGGCGTTCAGGTTGTAGACAGAACCTTCGAGTTCGGCTTTTACCACCTCGTTCTGCTTGTTGGCTTCGCGCTCTTCGAGAGTTTCACCGATGCAGAAGATAACCTTCAGACCGTTGGCCAGAGCCAGCTGCACCTTCTCTTTCAGAATCTCAGCAGTCTCACCGTAGTACTGGCGACGCTCGGAGTGGCCCAGAATCACATACTGTGCTCCTGTGCTCTTCACCATCTCGGCAGACACTTCGCCCGTGTAGGCACCCTTCTCCTTGTCGGCGCAGTTCTCGGCACCGAGTCCGACGACCTTCGAATCAAGCACCTGAGCCACGCTTGCCAAGTGGATGAACGGGGTACAAATCACCACATCGCAGTTGGGTTTGTCGGCAATAAGTGCCTCATTGATTTCCTTTGCCAATACCACACCGTCTTGCAGGTTCATGTTCATTTTCCAGTTGCCTGCTACAATTTTCTTTCTCATTTTCCTTTTCTTTTTTAAGAGTTGATATATTCTGTTAGATTCTTGCTTTCGTTTCAGCCATCTGCTCCATGCCCACAGTCGGTCGGCCAAGGTGAGCACAAACAGTGGAAGTACGAACCAGAGTACAATTTTGAGTATTTTGCCCGGTATCGTGTCGTCGGGCAGTTGTCCCAACTCCGATTTTTCGAGCGGTTGCACCAGTTCGTCTGCCTTGGGCAGTCTGTTGTGGCTCCATTTACGGATCACCACTCCGTGCTTGATGAGCATCAGTCCCGGGTTGCTGCGGATGATGGTCTTGAGCGTTGTCTCGTCGGTAGCATAGAAGTTGTATTCCGCTCCGGTGATGTCCTGCCAGTGCCTAATGGCTTTCGGCGTGCTTGCCGTGAGGCAGTAGAAGCCGTAGCCATGCTCCTGCGCATACTCGTATAGTTGGTCTATATCGCCAAAATTGGTGTCATCGGCTGTTTCCAGATGCGGGGAAATGAGCAGAAAGCTGTATCCCTTGTTGTCGAGAATGCTGTCGGTGACCGACTCTCCGGCCGGTTGCCCGTCCAAACCTATCGGCGTGATGTCGAAATCGTGTATGGGCGGCTCATAGCCGGCCTTGGTTTGAACAGTCTTGCTGTCCACAAACTCCCATGTGCTGTCGGGATAATTGTTGAGCGTGAACTCTTTCTGCACCCCGTTTTTCCGCAAAATGAAAGTGGTTTCAAACTCCGGTTGCTCTGCTCCCGGGGGCATCTGCATACCTTTTTTGAGGTCGGCTCCGATGTGATAGGGACGGAAGTCGAACATCGGCAGTGTCCACAAGCTCCACGCACTCGAGACGATGATGAAGAAAATCGTGTAATTGATGACAATCCACTGGTTGGATTCCGACACGAATCTCATCATCTTGAGTGGTCTCCATGCCGTCACGACGGCCATCGTCAGCAAGGCGATGTTCTTCCACAGCGTCTGCGTGTTGGTCAGTTTGACGGCATCCCCGAAGCATCCGCAGTCGCTGATGGGGTTGGCTATGGCCAGCCACAGCGTCACCGCCGTCATCACCGAGAGTAGGCCCACGGTGGCCCACGAGGTCTGTCGGCGCCTGATGGCGAACAGCAGGAATATGCCCAGACAGAACTCCACAGCTGCCAACCCTATTGAGAAAGCTAACAGCACCCAATCGGGCAGGGCACCCTCGAGGCCCACGGCCTTCATGTAGTCGCCCAACTTGTAGAGTGTGCCCAGCGGGTCTATGGCTTTCACATAGCCCGAAAAGATGAACACGAGTGCCAGCAGCAGCCGGCAGATGTTGACCGCCAGTCTACTCATTGCGCTTCGCCTTCCTTCATGCGGATGGCTCCGAACACGGCATAGTTGATGATGTCCATGTAGTTGGCGTCAATGCCTTCGCTCACGAACGCCTCGCCATGCAGGTCTTCCAACTCTTTTATGCGCTGGATTTTAGTCAGAATGAAGTCCGTATAACTGCTCACGCGCATCGAGCGCCACGCCTCGTCATAGTCGTGGTTTTTCTTGAGCATGAGCTCCAGTGCCTCGCGGGCGTACCTGTCGTAGAGTGCCAAGGCCTCCTCGGGCCTCATGTCCACTTCGTCGACAAATCCTTTGGCCAGTTGCACCAGTCCCACAATGCCGTAATTGATCAGGGCAATGAACTCCGGCCGTATGCCGTCGCCCACGCGCGACTCCTTCTTGATTTCAAGCGAGCGTATGCGCTTGGCTTTGATGAAAAGCTGGTCGGTGAGGGCGGAAGGACGCAGGATGCGCCATGAGGCACCATAGTCGTGGAGTTTTTTCTCAAATAGCGTGCGGCACTCTGTCAGCACGCTTTTGAACTGCTCTTCTGTTTGGTTTGTGTCTGTCATCAGAACTTCTAAATTTGCTGCAAATTTAAGCATTTCGAATGAAACTGCCAAATAAAATCCCTTTCTATTAATAATGTATATAAAAACTTTTCGTACCTTTGCATTCGCAAAAATCAAAACGAATGAGGTATCTTACTGACGCCGATTTGGCGCAATTACTCGATAAAGACATCTTCCATCAAATATCCCGTGCAGCCGATTCGCTACATGCGGAGTGCTATGTGGTGGGCGGCTACGTGCGCGATTTGTTCCTCGAACGTCCGTCCGGTGACATCGACGTGGTGGTGGTGGGCAGCGGCATACAGGTGGCCGATGCCTTGAAGAAGCAGTTGGGGCGCAAGGCCCACATTTCGGTGTTCCGCAATTTCGGGACGGCGCAGGTGAAATATAAAGGGCTGGAAGTGGAATTTGTGGGAGCCCGCAAGGAAAGTTACAGCCACGACTCGCGCAAGCCGGTGGTCGAAAACGGTACGCTCGAAGATGACCAGAACCGGCGCGACTTCACCATCAATGCCCTTGCCGTGTGTCTTAACGGCGACCGCTTCGGCCAACTCGTTGATCCCTTCGACGGTATCCGCGACTTGGAGGAGGGCATCATTGCCACGCCGCTCGATCCCGACATCACTTTCTCTGACGACCCTCTGCGCATGATGCGCTGCGTGCGCTTTGCCACACAGCTCAATTTCGACATCGAGCCCGCGACCTACGATGCTCTTTCGCGCAATGCCCGGCGACTGAAGATTATCAGCGGTGAGCGCATAGCCGATGAGATGAATAAAATTATGCTCGCCCCCCATCCCAGCAAAGGTTTCTACTACCTCCATGAGACAGGACTTTTATACCTCATCCTGCCCGAACTCTGCCAACTCGACATTGTGGAGACACGCAACGGACGTGCTCACAAGAACAATTATTACCACACGCTTGAAGTGCTCGAAAACGTGTGCCGGGCTGCATCGGCTCCCGATTGCCCTTCGCCCGAGACCCATCTTTGGATTCGTTGGGCTGCTCTGTTCCACGACATCGGTAAACCGCGTAGCAAGCGTTGGGACAACGTGCAGGGATGGACATTCCACAACCACAACAACATCGGTGCGCGTATGGTGGCCGACATCTTCCGGCGCATGAAACTGCCCATGGATGCCAAGATGAAATATGTGCAGAAACTTGTGGAGCTGCACATGCGTCCCATTGCCATTGCCGACGAGGAGGTGACCGACAGTGCCGTGCGCCGACTGGTGAATGACGCCGGTGACGACATTGACGATCTCATGTTGCTCTGCGAAGCCGACATCACAAGCAAGAATCAAGTGCGAAAGGCTCGTTTCCTTGAAAACTTTCGCATTGTTCGCGAAAAGATTGCCGACCTTCGGGAGCGTGACTACAAGCGTTTGCTGCAACCCGTCATCGATGGCAATGAAATCATGGAAATGTTCCATTTGCCCCCCTGTAGAGAGGTGGGCACACTCAAGCAGGTGCTCAAAAATGCGGTGCTTGACAACGAAGTGCCCAATGAGCGCGAACCACTTATGGCGTTGCTCATGCAAAAAGCCGCCCGGATGGGGCTGAGCGTGGAGACCGGCGGCTGATTTTTCCGAATGTCCGATAGCAGCTGAAAGGGAACTAAAATTTAGAAATTGGAAGATTTAAAGATGCAAACACCCTGGCGGGCATGTAGGGGCAGCGCTTTATGCCTGCCCGCACGATTTGAAAAATCGTATGTTCCCACAAATGTTTCCGACATTCCTTGCGATGATACGGTCCTATCGGCCCGTGCGGGCAGGCATGAAGCGCTGCCCCTACATGCCCGCCAGGGTGTTTGCATCTTTAGCTCCTTGATTTTTTGAATCTTCCCCTTGCATGTATAGTGAAAAGTATTAAA
>OGFR01000202.1_pt1 | contig 59736 bp, 46 predicted proteins | sample 1571001 | NCBI WGS metagenome assembly OGFR01 (sample SAMEA2582064, study PRJEB24529) | metagenome | biome: Human gut stool | place: China | collected 2011 | reverse complement strand
CTATGGAAGAGGGCCTGCGTTTCGCTATCCGTGAGGGTGGCCGTACCGTTGGTTCCGGCGTCGTCGGCAAGATTATTGAGTGATTTTGTCCTTGAACGTCAGTTCTAAGGCGAACTAAGCACTTATAAAGACCTTCCCATTCCGGAGAGTGGGAAGGTCTTTTTTGTTTGCATCCTCTGCCGTTCCAGACAGAGAATTTTTTGGTGATGCATAGCACAACTTTATGGTTTACAAAGTTTGGTTGTTATGGTATACTGGAAATGAAAGAACGAGCAGCATTGGAACTTGGTCAGGGACGACGGCGGGGTGCCGGACGCACTGCCGAAGGAACTGCTGGACAGGCAGAGGAGGTCAGCGACGATGGCGTTTGATTATAAGAAGGAATATAAGGCACTCTACCAACCACCTCGTGAGCCGCAGTTTGTCACCGTGCCAGCCATGACCTTTGCCGCAGTGCGGGGGCAGGGCGACCCCAACGACCCTACAGGCGAGTACAAAGCAGCCATCGAGCTGCTGTATGGCCTGCTCTACACCATCAAGATGAGCAAGAAGGGCAGTCACCGGGTGGACGGTTACTTTGACTTCGTAGTGCCTCCGCTGGAAGGGCTGTGGGAACAGACGGGGACCGGGAAGGAAAGCTTCCACTGGACATCCATGCTCCGCCTGCCGGAGTTCGTGACCCGGGAAGAGTTCGACTGGGCTGTCCGGGAAGCAGCGACCAAAAAGAAAAAGGATTTCTCCAAGGTCGAGTTCTTCACCTACGATGAGGGCCTCTGTGTCCAGTGTATGCACCTCGGCTCTTACGACGACGAGCCTGAGACGCTGGCCCGGATGGATGCCTTTGCGGCAGAGCAGGGCTATGCGGTGGACTTCTCTGAGATGCGCTTCCATCACGAGCTCTATCTCTCCGACCCCAACCGCACCGCGCCGGAAAAGCGGAAGACCATCCTGCGCCACCCGCTCAAATCAAGCTTGTAATCCAGCCCCAAGGCCGCTATAATAGAAGAAAAAGCCGCAGTCTGGCGGCGGAAAACGAGGAATGGATATGAAGCTTCCCGAGAAGAAACAGCGCTGGGTCTATCATGCAGAGGCTCTGCCGCAGGCGGCAGGCGAAGGCGTCACCCGCCGGGTGCTGGCCTACACCGACGGCCTGATGTGCGTGGAAAACACCTTCGAAAAGGGGGCTGTGGGCGCACTCCACCATCATCCCCACACCCAGATCACCTATGTGGTGTCGGGTGCGTTTGAGTTCACGGTGGACGGCGTGACCCACACTGTGAGGGCAGGGGATACCATCCTGAAAGAGGACGGCGTGGAGCACGGCTGTGTCTGCACCGAGGCCGGCATCCTGCTGGACATCTTCACCCCCATGCGGGAGGATTTTGTCTAAAATAAAATGAGCCGCAGCCCATCCCACCGGGGAAAGGCTGCGGCTCGTTTTTATGCACTGAAACTCAGGCGGCAGTGGAAGAAGCGGCCTCGGAGGAAGCAGCCTCAGAAGATGCGGCCTCGCTGGAAACCTCAGAAGCAGCCTCAGAGCTCACCTCAGAAGCGGCCTCAGAGGAAGCAGAGTTCTCCTCGGCCACGGCAGAGGTGGAAGCAGCCTCAGACTGAGCGGCAGCAGAAGCAGCCTCAGAGGTAGAAGCAGCAGTAGAAGAAGAGCTGCCGCAGGCAGTCATGCTGACAGCCAAGACCAGAGCAGCAACGGTAACACAAACATTCTTGAGTTTCATATCGAAAATCTCCTTGCTTTTGAAAAAATAGTTTCGCGGAAGGCTGTACAGGTGAAACCTTTCCGCAAAAAGATATTCTAGTCCGTTTTCGAAAAAAATCAAGCCCTTTTTTGATAAAGATTCTATTTACCGAAGAGATTCTACACTTTTGTTATAACTTATCACCAAAAGTCAAGGATTTTTGACGTGCAAAAATGAAACACTCCAGGCTTTTCCGGGAGAGAAAAACGTGGTATAATATCGCTAATGCGATATTATAGTTTTTATGCGCAGTGCCTCGCCGCTTGCTCCTGCGGAGCTGCGTGGCAACCGGCTTTGGATGCGCATTTATACCATTTCACTGCGTTCATGGTATAATGGAACCTATAAAAGAGAACGATGGCAGGTCTGGTTACAAAGCAGCAGAAATGGATCCCGCAAATCATGCGGACGATATTGAGGTGGAACGATATGAACATCAAAAAAGTGGCAGTTCTGGGAGCCGGTGCGGTCGGCTCTTATGTTATCTGGGGGCTTTCGGCCCGCAGGGACATTGAGCTTGGCGTGGTGGCCGATGGCCCGCGCGGCGAGCGTCTGGTAAAAGAAGGCTGTGCCATCAACGGCAAAGTCTACCGTCCGGCGGTCTGGACGCCGCAGGAGGCGCATGACGCCGACCTTCTCATCGTCTGCCTGAAATACGGCGCGCTGCCCGGCGCACTGGACAGCATCAAAGCCGTCACTGGTCCCCGCACCACCATCATGAGCCTGATGAACGGCGTGGATAGTGAGGACATCATTGCTTCTGCCGTGGGTGGGGAGCATCTGCTTTACTCCCTCATCAAAGTGGCGTCTCACAAGGAGGCGGACGGCTTCCACTTTGACCCGGCGACCACCGTTGGCATCATCTTCGGCGAGAAGGAGCCGCCCTGCGACAGCCCCCGTGTCAAGGCCGTGGAGGCCCTGTTCGGCGGCACAGAGCTGCACTTCCGGGCCACCGACTGCATCCAGGAAGAGATGTGGAGCAAGTTCCGCCTCAACGTCTGCAACAACCTGCCCCAGGCCATCCTCGGCGCAGGCGTAGGCTGCTACCGTGACAGCGTCCATATGAAGGCCATCAGCGACGGCCTCCGCCGTGAGCTGGAAGTCATTGCCGCAGCCAAGGGCATCGATATGCAGAAGGTGGATGCCGTGTCCGGCAAGGGCTGCGCCGTCAAGCCCTCGGCCCGCTACTCGACGCTGCAAGACCTCGACGCCGGACGCCATACCGAAATCGATATGTTCTCGGGTGCGCTCATCCGGATGGGCAAAGAGCTGGGCATCCCGACGCCCTACAATGAGTTTACTTATCACATGATAAAAGCGCTGGAAGAAAAGAACGACGGTAAGTTTGATTATACCGGCCCGGATCAGGAAATGACATGGGCAAGATAACGGAGGGAATACCGATGAATATTACGGTCTATCTGGGGGCCAATGAGGGCAGCGACCCGGCCATGAAAGAGGCGGTGGAGGAACTGGGCCGCTGGATCGGCGAGAGCGGGAACGCGCTGGTCTACGGCGGCTCCCGCAGCGGCCTGATGGGGCGTCTGGCCCACAGCGTTCTGACGGCGGGCGGTGAAGTGACCGGCGTCGAGCCTCAGTTCTTCATCGACTCTGAGGTGCAGTATGACGGCCTGACCAGGCTCATCGTCACGCAGGACATGACCGAGCGCAAGACCAGGATGATCGAGCTGGGCGACGCCTTTATCGCCTTCCCCGGCGGCACCGGAACGCTGGAAGAGATCACGGAGGTGATGTCCAGGGTCTCGCTGGGTCATCTGGACGCGCCCTGCATCCTCTACGACCTCGACGGCTACTACGCCGGCCTGAAAGCTCTGCTGGCCCACATGGTCAAGATGGGGCTGTCCAGCCCCGAGCGGCAGAGCGGCATTTATTTTGTAAAGAATCTGGACGAGATAAAGAGCATCCTGAAAAGGGCATAAGAAAAGCGCTGGAAGCGGTGTAAAGGCTTCCAGCGCTTTTTGTTGTCTGCTTACATGGAGATGACGCCCAGCGCGTTTGCCACCGAGCTGATGAGGATGATGGCCGCGAAGATGGGGCAGAGGTACTTTATCATAAAGTTGAAGATGCGCTTGCGGCGGAAGGGCTTGCCTTCCAGCGTGACCTCTTCCTCGATTTTCTCCACACCGATGACCCGGGACACCAGCAGGCAGGTGGTGATGGCTGCAATGGGCATCATGACCGAGTTGGTGAGGAAATCGAAGAAGTCGAGGAACTGCATCCCAAAGACCGTGAACCGGGCCAGAGGGCCGTAGCCCAGAGCCGACAGACTGCCCAGCACCAGCATGATGATGCCGATAAGGACGGTGGCCTGCTTACGCTCCCAGCCCAGCTCGTCCTCGAAGGTGGAGACAGCGCTTTCCGTCAGGGCGATGGAACTGGTGACGGCGGCAAACAGTACCAGCGTAAAGAAGAGGATGCCCACCACGGTGCCGAGACCCATGCTCTCAAAGACCTTCGGGATGGTGATGAACATGAGGGCCGGGCCGGCCTGCAGGGTGTCCGGGTCGCCGCCCGAGAAGGAGAAGACCGCCGGAATGATCATCAGGCCCGCCATGATGGCAATGGCCGTGTCGAAGATCTCCACGTTCTCGGTAGACTCCTCGATGGAGACATCCTTCTTCATGTAGGAGCCGAAGGTGACGAGGATGCCCATTGCGATGGAGAGGGAGTAGAACATCTGCCCCATGGCGGTGACGACGGTCATCCAGGAGAAATTGGAGAGATTCGGCACGAGGAAATACTTCACGCCCTCCAGCGCACCCGGGCGGGTGACGGAGTAGCCCGCGATGATGACGGACAGCACCACGAGAATGGGCATCATCACCTTGGAGACCCGCTCCACGCCGTTGCGCACGCCTGCAAAGATGATGGCGAGGGTGAAGATGGTAAAGATGACAAAGCATATCTCCGCCGAAGCGCCGCTGGAAATGAAGGCCGAAAAGTAGCCGTCTGTGGCCAGCTCACTGCCGTGGCCGCTGACGTAGTCGGCCAGATACCGGATGACCCAGCCGCCGATGACCGAGTAATAAGGCACGATGAGGATGGGGATGATGGCGTTTATCCAGCCGCCGAAGGAGCGCCCGCCCTTGCGGACGGCGGCGAATGCGCCCACCGGGCTTTTCCTGGTCATCCGGCCCAGCGCCGTCTCGGCAACGATCATGGTGTAGCCGAAGGTGAAGGCGAGGATGATGTAGATGAGCAGGAAGATGCCGCCGCCGTACTTGGCCGCAAGATAGGGGAAGCGCCAGATGTTGCCGAGGCCCACCGACGCGCCTGCTGCGGAGAGAACGAAGCCGATCTTGCCCGAAAAGGCGCTTCGCTTGTGCTGTTTTTGATTCATTGGATTTTCCTCTTTTCACAAATTCAATACCCCCAGTGTATCACAGCCGGGGAGGGGATTCAACCGATTTTTCGATAAGAAGCAGAAGACCCCTCGAAGGGATCGAAAGGCCGTATCAAAAGATAAGCACAGAAGCAGATGCTCCTGTGCTCAGAGGGAGCAGCGTCAATCCACCACCGGCACATCCAGCCCGAATTCCAGCGGGCGGAAACGGGGGCAGACGTTCTCCGTGATGCAGATGACCGACGCGGCCAGGCGGCTGCCGATCTCACAGGACTGGGCCAGATTCTTGCCGTAGGTCAGGCCGATGACCGTACCGGCAAAGAAGGCGTCGCCTGCACCGGTGGTGTCGATGACGTCCACCTTCTTGGCGGGTACGACGCCGCAGGCACCGTCATGCTGGGCGTAGACAGCACCCTGACCGCCCATGGTCACCACCATGCTGGGAATGTTGGCGCTGTGGACGTTCCGGGCCAGTACCTGAGCCATCTGGCTGGGGGCGAGATGCTCGTAGTCGTCCGAGAAGAGCAGACCGGCCTCCTGCTGGTTGCAGACGAAGCAGTCGATCTGCTGCAGATAGTCGCGGCGCTCCATGGCGATGCTCATGTTGGAGACTGCGGCAAAGACCTTCTTGTTGTATTTCCTGGCATAGCGGAGCACCTGCTTGACCGTGTCTTTCTCGAGGTCCAGCTCGATGGCGATGGCGTCGCAGTCCTTGAAGATCTCGTCGCCCTTCTCCTCCAGCAGGGTGGTCAGCGGGGTGGTGTCAGGGCGCTTGGAGATGGCGGCGTGGACGTCGCCGTCGTTGTCAAAGATGGCCAGCCAGGTACCCATGCCATCGGGGACCTTCTGGATGTACCTGGTGTTGACCTTGTGGTTGTCCAGTTTATCGATGACGTCCTGGCCCATGCCGGTGTCGTCCACCAGACCCACGAAGGTGGGGCGCAGCTCCACATTGGCGATGTCCTCCGCCACGTTCCGGCTCACACCGCCATGCACCTGTTCAATGCGGCCGGCGTTCCGTCCGCCGGGGATGTAGGTGGAGAAGGGATAGCCCTTGATGTCTACGAAAACTGCGCCGATGACTACGATTCCCATATTTGAAATTCCTTTCCTGAATAAGAACTCTCTTTGACTTCTATCCTGTTTACGCTTCTTCTGCCTTTTGCGCCCGAATATCGTCACCCATAAAGAGGAAGGGAACAAAAGAGGAGAGGCGGCTGGAGATCTTTTCGGTGTAGAGCTTTTCCAGCAGAGCGCCGTCGGTGATGTTGGTGGTGACGATGGTGGGCAGTTTCGCGCCCAGACGGTTGTTCAGCAGGCTGTAAAGGGTGCTGATGAGGAAGCTGGAGTTGAACTCGGAACCCAGGTCGTCGAGGATGAGCAGGTCGGCCCCGGCGGCGGTGCGCAGGAGCATCTCTTCCTCCCCGGCGGGGTCGGAGCCGAAGTGCAGGGCCTCGAGCTTCGAGAAGAAGTCGGGGCTGGACACATAGATGACGTCGAAGCCTTTTTCAAGCACCTCTCCGGCAATGGCCAGAGCGGCATGGGTCTTGCCCAGACCGGCGTTGCCGAGGAGCATCAGGCTCTCGCTGGTGGTATCAAATTCGTCGGCGTAGCCGCGCAGGTCGTCCAGAAGGGTGGACATATAACTCCGCACCGGCTCGCCGAGGGAGGTGTCCATCCGGGCGGGATAGTAGCGTAGCTCCATGGTATCGAAGCTGGAAATGGAGAGGCTGGACAGAGCCTCGATCTCCGACCGGCGGAGCTGCTGCATCACCTTGTGGACGCAGCTGCAGGTGTGGCCGTCCACAATGCCGGTGTCTTCGCAGAGCCTGCAGGTGAAGTGCGGCTCCAGTGCGTCGGCGGGACGGCCGCTGGAGGCCAGCAGGTCGGCCAGCTTTTTACGGGCATCGGTGAGGGCCGCAGCGGCATCGGTGCGGTCCTTGCCCGCCGCCCCGGCCAGTGCGCAGCGGATGCCCCGCACCCGCACCTCTTCTTCGGCGTGGCGCAGCCCGGGGACAGCGGCCTCGGCCTCAGCGCGGGCGTCCTCAGCCTTGGCCCGTGCGGTCTGACGACGGCGGGCGACGGTGCGCAGGGCTTCCTGATACAGTTCGTTTTTGGTACGCATAGTGTCTCCTTATGCCGGGGGTCACTCGGACTTTTTCTTGAGGGGGCGGCGGCGGGCAGCGTTCTTGAGGAAGTCGTTGCCGCTGGGGGTCTCGCGGTCTACCCGGATGTTCCGGCTGGCGCCGGCAGCAGCCACCGGAGTGCGCACATCGTGGATATTGCGCAGGCCCTTGGCATTCCAGGTCTTGAGGATGCTGTTCCAGTACCACAGGTCACGCTTCGGCCCGGCCTGCACAGCGGCCTCCTGCACCATGGCATCGTCGTAGCCGTAGACCTCATACCACCGGGCGATGGCTTTCCGCCCGCCGAGGGTGAGCTCGCTGTCCGGGATGCCCAGCAGGGAAGCGACGTACTGTTCCCGGGTCTGGCGGAGGGCCAGCAGCTTGAGGTGGGCGTCGGCCTGTTCGCCGGTCTCCACGCCCTCGGCCCGCCAGACTTTCAGCTCGTGGAGGACGGCGGCCATCGTCCGCTTGCCCCGGCTGGCCACATAGGCCACGCAGAGCATGACGGTCTCGGGGGCAAAGCCCTCCTGTACGTAGAGGTTGACCAGCTTTTCCATCTCGCTGTGAGTCAGCGGGCGGGCAAAGCCGGTCTGAGCGCAGTCGATGAGGCTCGAGATCATGGGGTCGGTGCGGCTTGCGGCGGCGATCTCCGCCCAGGTCATGGGGGCAGGAGCGGAGGGCTCTGCTCCCGGCGCGGCGTTCTCGTCGTAGCGCTCGAGAAGCCCTGCACCGGCCCAGAAAGAGAGGGCGCTTTCGGCAGAGATGCGGCTGCGCAGTTTAAGGTCGGCACAAATTTTTTCGGGGTCGGTGACGCCGGTAGCCAGCACATACAGCGCTACCCGGACGTTGTATTCCTCGGCGATGCCCAGCTTGGAAAAGATGAGCTGCGGCACCGGGATGGTGTCGCCCTTGAGCTCTTTGAGACGGTATATCATTTGCTTTCCCCGCTTTCTGCGTCCTCGTCCTTCGGCGGCGGTGACCAGGGCTCACAGTCCAGGATGGAGGGCCGCTGCTTCCAGAGCGCCAGGTCAGTGCTGTAGGCAGAGGACAGATACTCTGCCGCTGCGGCCCGGCCCTCGTCCGTCAGCGGAAAGACCATCTGCCGACGCAGGGCGGGGTCGGTGCGGTCCAGCGCCCAGGGGTCGGGCCAGATGTCCACCGTGAGGATGGCTTCCTCTTTCTGCGCGCCCTCGCCGCCGTCCGGGTCAGGCACGCTGCGCTTGCCGGGCGAGAGCAGATAGCGCATCCCGTCTTCGTTGCCGCTGTATTGATTCTTGCACTTGAAATAGTGCAGAAGGGGTACAAAAATCATGACGTCCCTCTCAGTTTTAGACTTGCTGAAATGATAAAAGCGCCAATTCTTGACGAATCAGCGCTCTTTTTGTGGAGCAGGATACGGGACTCGAACCCGCCGCCTACTGCTTGGGAAGCAGTCGCTCTACCGGATGAGCTAACCCTGCGTTTACTTATTTATTGTAGCAAAGGACACGGGTTTTGTCAACCGCTTTTTGGCTCGATTTTGGTCGGAACCAGAAACTCCTCTGCCGGCAGCGTAGAAAACCAAATTTTACTTTATAGCAATTCAACTTTTTAATGCAACAGCAACAGCGTTGAATTGCATATCGCAAATATGCCGTTTCAATAGGCACTATTTTTGAAAATTGCGATAAACAAAAAACCACCGTTCTGCCCGCAGGAAATAAGGGCAGGACGGTGGTCTTTTGAATGGACTGTGACTTACAGCTCAGCCAGAGCGCGCTTGAGGTTCTGTGCGATCTGGTCAGGGCAGCTGGTGGGGCGGGGGCCGCAGGTGGTGCCTTCCATGCGGGCGATGGCGTCCTCAGCCTTCATGCCCTTGAGCAGGCGGCTGATGCCCTTCAGGTTGCCGTTGCAGCCGCCGACGACCTCAATGGACTCGATGGTGTGGTCATCGTTCAGCACGATGTGGGTCTCCTTGGAGCAGGTACCCTTGTTGGGGTAGCTGAAAGACTTGCTCATATTCAAACTTCCTCTCTTTATATCCGACTGACAGGCGAGCGGACTCGCACAGTACCCTTATTATATCCTTGTCAGGTGGGGAAGTCAATGTACCCGGTCACAGAGCGCCGCCCCGGCGCTTGCGGGCCAGTGCCTCGATGCGCGCAATCTGGTCGTCGTCGGTGACGCAGGCACCCACCGGGTGGGGCTTGCCGTGGTTCGCGCCGTGGAAGTCGCTGCCGCCGGTGACGATGAGGTCATGCTTCTTGCAGAGCTCAGCGCACTCGGCCATATCCTCGGGGCTGTTGCGGGGGTGATGCACCTCGATGCCGTCGATAGCCCCTTCAGCCACCAACTCCCGCAGCAGAGGCATACTCTTGTACACCGTCGGGTGGGCGAACACCACCACGGCCCCAGCGGCCTTTGCCGTGGCCAGCACCTCCCGCACCGGAGGGTAAGTAGGGGAGTGGAGGCACTTGCCCCGCGGCTCCCAGCCGAACAGTTCGTGATAAAGCCCGGTGTAGATGCCGTCGCACAGGCCCAGCTGCTGCAGCGCCTGCATGATGCCGCTCTTGAAGAGGACGCCGCTGTCCTGTGCATATTCCAGCGCCTGCTCGGTGCGGAACTGGGGGTATAGCGCCTCGATCTCCCGGCAGCTCTGCAGAGCGCACTCGTTGCGGCGCTGGCGCATGATGTCGCAGTGCCGGCGCAGGGCAGGGCAGTCGAGGTCGGGCCAGAAGGTCAGCAGATGGACGCGGTGGCTGCGCTGGAAGTCGTAACCGGTCAGTTCGGCGGCGGGGATGAGCAGCACGCCGTCCTGCACCGGGTGGTCGTAGGCATACTGGGCGCTGAGTGTGGTATCGTGGTCAGAAAGGGCCAGAGCGCTCAGCCCCAGCCGCGCTGCCATCAGGGGCAGACGGTGGATGGGGACAGAGCCGTCAGAACAGGTGGAATGAGTATGAAGATCGCCAGCCATAAGTTAGTTTCCCTCGATCTGTGTTGATTTTACGTCCATAGTGTAGCACAAAACGGGTCGGGGGACAAGAGCGCTTCAGCCCACAGTGAGGCTGGAAGCGGTAAGCCGGTGGGTCAGAACAGCCTCGGCATCCTCGCCGCCCATGGCCAGCAGTTCGTCCACCGAGAGGGTGGTGGAGCAGAGGATGGTCTGGAAGGTGATGGTGTCGATGCCCTCAGCCCGCAGCTGGCGCAGGGTGGACAGCGAAGCGTGGAGAGAGGCCGTGAACCGCCCGACGCGGAGGGAGAGGACGTTGTTGCCCCGGATGCTGGTGTAGGAGATGCGCTGGCCGTCCTTGTCGGTGACGACGAGGCCCGGGAAGACCGACTCCTGCACAGAGGCGCCCGCAGAGCCGCCGCCCGAAGAGGAGGTGTCCGCAGGGACGGGGTAGCCGGGGTCGGTGGGAAGGGTGGTGTCATTGCCCTCAGAGTCGTAACGGGTGATGGAGCCGTCGAGGCCGGTGAAGACCTGCTCGCCGTTCATGTCGCCGATAGCCGCGTTGCTCTCGCCCGCCTTGGCAACGATGGTCACTTTGCCCTCAAGGGTGATCTGGGGGGTGACAGGGGTATATTCACTGTCTGTCGTACTGCCGCCGCCGATACCTGCACCACCGGGGCCGACGTAACCTTGACCATCCTCTTCGGCAATACCGCCAGTAGCGTTCACAGTAGGAGAAGAATCCTTTGTACCGCGAATGGTAATTTGACCGTTATTGCCACCAGCATCAGTGCCGTTACCAATACCGGCAGAACCCATGCCACCGGTAGCGTTTACGGTAGTGTTTCCTTCAATGGTTATATCGCCTGTGCCGGATTGGCCATAACCATAGCCACCGCCAATGCCAGCACCGTCTTCGCCGCCCTGAGCATTTTCAATAGTGGCATTGCCAGAAATGGACACAGTACCGTTGCCGACAGCGCCACCACCGATACCGGCACTCAGCCCGCCGCCCAAAGCGCTTTCAATTTTAGAATCACCAGAGATAGTCACAGTACCGTTGCCCCATTGACCGCCGCCGATGCCTGCACCGCCGCCACCGCCGACAGCGCTTTTAATAACTGCGTCACCAGTTATCTTAATATTGGCGTCGCCCCAATTGCCGCCGCCAATGCCAGCAGAAGCATAACCACCGGTCGCTTCAATCGTGCCGCCGCTTATTTCAATGTCCGCGTTACCGGCATTGCTGCCCATGTTTCCCTGACCGCCGCCGATACCGGCGCCATCCCCACTAATAGCAGTAATCGTGCCGCCGGTGATGGTAACTTGACCGGCTTTTGCACTACCGCCGCCAATACCAGCACCAAAGTATCCACTCGTTGCGGTCAGACTGCCAGCGTTATCGTTGTCGTCCTGAATGGTCAGCTTGCCGCTGGTCACATTTCCTTCGCTGTCTACGGTCTGATTGTGCTCAAGACCGGCGTGTCTGTCGCCGCTCTTCAGCTCGTTGTCGCCATCCAGCTCAATGGTGGTGTCGCCGCTGCCGGTCACGCTCACGGCGGCCTTGCTCTGTTTGCTGGTATCGATGTTCACATCCTTGAGTGTGACCTCAACCTTATCGTCCTTATCTTTGGCGTCGATGGTCACGGTGTGGGAAGAAGCGCCTTCCTCACGATTTGTGATGATGGTGTCGGTGTCATTTTTGGTGGTATTCTCGTTCTGGGTGACATTGTTGCCGCTCTCGCCCGCCGAAATCGTAATGTCACCATCTTCGATGTACCATGTCCCTGCAAAGGCCGGGGCGGTAAAGGTGGTGAGCATTGCGGCGGTCAGAACAAGCGCCGCTGCCCGCTGAGAGGCCGGACGGGGTGAATTATTACCCCCCCCCCGTATTAAGAGGCCGACCCAGAACACGCATGGCAAGTTTACGATAAGAGAGCATACAAAAACCTCCTTTGAATGTTGAAAAAATATGGACTTTCGATTGATACAATTATAGCACTTCTGGGGAAGTAAGCAAGCAAACCTGCGTGAAATGCTGCTTTTCGTGCGTGAATGACAAAAAAACTATGAAAAACGCCGGGTTTTGCTTTTCTGCACAAGGCATGGTATACTGGAAAAGAAAAATCCGCCAACCCGGCGGGAAAAAGGAGAAACGGAAACATGAAAACGAAATTTGGCATCGTGGGCTGTGGTTTCCTCGGCAATATCGTGGCCGATGCGTGGAAGAAGGGCCTGCTGGAAGACTACGAGCTGGTGGGTGTCACCAGCCGCACCTTCGCTTCGGCAGAGAAGACGGCGGCAAGCGTGGGTTGTGCGGCCTGCGCGGACGTGGATGCTCTGCTGGCACTTGAGCCGGAGTACATCGTGGAAGCCGCTTCGGTGGAAGCGGTGCGCGCAATGGCCGTTCCGGTGCTGCGCCGGGGCGTGAACCTCGTGGTGCTGTCCATCGGTGCATTCGCCGACCTCGCGTTTTATGAAGAGGTCAAGCAGGCGGCCCGGGAGGGCGGCGCAAAGGTGCATCTGGCCAGCGGCGCCATCGGCGGCTTCGATGTGCTGCAGACCGTCACTCTCATGGCCGAGGCCCTGAAGCTGGACGAGAAGGCCGGCATCGAGACTCACACCGGTGCGAAGGGCTTCCGCAACACCCCCGTCTGGGCCGACCATCTGCTGACCGACACCGAGAAGACTACCGTCTTCACCGGCAGCGCCAAGGAAGCCATCGCAACCTTCCCGCGCCGGGTCAACGTCGCTGTGGCCACTTCGCTGGCCACCACCGGCCCCGACATCACCGGCGTGACCATGCACTCCGTACCCGGTTGGGTGGGCGACGACCACTGCATCACTGCCGAGATCGAGGGCGTGAAGGCCGTGGTGGACATCTGCTCGTCCACCAGCGCCATCGCCGGTTGGAGCGCCGTGGCGCTTCTGCGCAACCTTGCCTCGCCGGTCTGCTTCTATTAAAAAGGAGGGGGCCTCATGTTCAAGAAACTGGTAGCCATCGAGCCGGTCAGCCTCATCCCCACAGCAGAGGAAGCGCTGCATCAGTACGCCGAGCAGGTCGAGCTTTACCGCGATATTCCCGCCGACGACGAAGAGATCGTTCGCCGCATCGGAGACGCCGACGCGGCGCTGTTGAGCTATACCTCCCGCATGGGCAAAAACGTCATCGAGCGCTGCCCGAACCTGCGCTACATCGGGATGTGCTGCAGCCTTTACTCGGAGGAAAGCGCCAATGTGGACATCGCCTTTGCCCGGGAAAAGGGCATCAAGGTGCTGGGCATCCGGGACTACGGCGACCGCGGCGTGGTGGAGTACGTCCTCCACGAGCTGACCGGCCTGCTCCACGGCTTCGGGATGCCGATGCTCCACGACGAACCCGTGGAAATTTACGGCCTCAAGGTGGGTATCGTGGGTCTGGGCGTTTCGGGCCGGATGATCGCCGATGCACTGGCCTTCCTCGGTGCGGACATCTCCTACTACAGCCGCAGCCATAAGCCCGACGCCGAGGCCGCAGGCATGAAGTATAAGCCGTTGGACGCTCTGCTCCGGGAGAGCGAAGTGGTCTTTACCTGTTTGAACAAGAATGTTCTGCTCCTGGGCGAGCCGGAGTTCGAGGCGCTGGGGGAAGGGAAAGTCCTTTTCAATACCTCCATCGGCCCCGGCTTTGACTCCGCCGCGCTGGAAAAGTGGCTGGATAAGCCCGGCACCCACTTCTTCTGTGACACCTACGCCGCCGCAGGCCCCGTCAGTGAGGGCTTCTTCCGGCGGCCCAATGTCCACAGCCCGGGTGTCTCGGCAGGCCGCACCAGGCAGGCTTTCGTTCTGCTGAGCCAGAAGGTGCTGGCAAACATCGAGACGGCGCTGGGAGAATAAACTGTAATTTCTCTGATGTGTTACACGCCGGGAGCGACCACCGCAACCATTGTCCCAACTGCCTGTCCAGCCTTCATGTGGACGAAGAACCCGGCGACCGTGCCTCCGACTGCGGCGGCATCATGGAGCCGGTGGCCGTCTGGGTACGCAAAGGCGGCGAGTGGGCCATCATCCACCGCTGCAAACGCTGCGGAAAGCTTAGTTCCAACCGGGTGGCGGCAGACGACAACCCCATGAAGCTCATGAGCATTGCCATGAAGCCGCTGTGTTCTCCGCCGTTCCCGCTGGACTATATTGAGGAAATGACCGCCTTGATGGGCGGCGATGGACGGATGCGGTAAGCCGCAGCCAAAAACGAAAAGGTCGCTGTGCCGGAGAAGTGCTCTGCGGCACAGATGGAAAACTGGAAGAAACTGTGCCGGAGAAGGTATGAAAAAGTACAAAGATAGGGGAGAGTGCTTCGATGGACTATATCAGAGTTACCAAAGAAAACATCGACAAGGAACACATCTGTTGTGCCATGTCCGGCAAACAGAGCCTCGCCAAAAAAGAATGGCTCAAGCAGCGCTTTGAGGAGGGACTTGTTTTTTACCGCAGTGCAGAGCGCGGCAAATGCTTTATCGAGTACATCCCGGCAGAAAACGCATGGGTACCCATTGATGCAGCAGGCTGGTTTTATATCAACTGTCTGTGGGTCTCCGGTTCCTTGAAAGGTCACGGCTATTCCAGCGATCTGCTGGAAGAATGCCTTCGGGATGCCAAGACGCAGGGCAAAAACGGCGTTTGCATTCTGTGTGCAGAGGGACGCAAACGGGAGTTTCTCGCTGACCCCAAGTTTTTGACCCATAAGGGCTTCAAGGTCTCAGACATCTCCGATTGCGGCATCGATCTCATGTATCTGCCCCTTGCAGAGAATGCCCGGCCGCCAAAATTCAAGGCCTGCGCCAAGCATCCCAAGGTGGAGGAAAACGGCTTTGTCCTCTACTATACCGACCAGTGTCCCTATACCTATTATTGGGTGCCGAAGGTGCAGGAGGCTGCAAAGGAACATGGGATCCCGTTCAAAGCCATCCACATCACCGAGAAAGAGACCGCACAGAATGTACCCGCACCTGTCACAACATACGCATTGTTCCGGGATGGCAAATTTGTGACCCAGAGCATCCAGTCGGACAAGAAATTCTTGAAATTGGCGGCAGAATAATCGAATCAAGCAAGACGCCAGACGCTCAGACGCAGTGCAGTCCATAGAATGGGGGTGTGCTGCGTTTTTATTTTGGAGGATCTTATATGGAAGAAATTGTTGTATATGTTCACGGAAAGGGCGGTTCGGCACAAGAGGCCGAGCATTATAAAGCCCTATTCCCTGACTGTGAAGTAATTGGTTTTGACTACCACGCACGATCTCCATGGGAAGCTGCGGAGGAATTTCCTGGATTTTTTGCGGCAGTGCGGAAACGCTGCGGGAAGCTCACACTGGTGGCAAATAGCATTGGTGCGTTCTTTTCGTTCGCATCATTGAATGAAAAATTGGTGGATGCCAGCTATTTTATTTCTCCGGTAGTTGATATGGAGCGGTTGATCTGCAACATGATGCGGTGGGCTGGCATCTCTGAAGTAGAGCTTGCAGAGAAGCTGGAAATTCCTACAACATTTGGCGAAACGCTGTCGTGGGAGTATCTCTGCTATGTCCGGGAGCATCCGGTTTCATGGGAAATCCCTACCCACATTTTGTATGGTGAAAAGGATGATCTGACCTCCATGGAAACCATAAAAGCCTTTGCAAAAAAGAACAACGCAGAGCTGACCGTTATGCCGGGCGGAGAGCACTGGTTTCATACAAAAGAGCAGATGCAATTTTTAGATAACTGGATAAAGAATAGGAGACCCTGCAAAGAAACAGAAAATAAGGACGGTCTCGCTTCTCCTGCTTATAGTTCTGGGAACCGGGCTGGTGCTGATGGCTTGCGGCACCAAAAGTCTTGCTGACAGCAGCACAGGAGGCTCGGATCCTTACGGACTGAATGTTGAAAGCATGACAGGAAAAGACAGCTGCCAGATGGAACTGCAGGAGAGCGAAGTGCTTGCCCTGCCTGCGGCAGGGCCGTGCTGTTCGAATCCCTCTAGGTCCCAAAGCCAGCGCGTGACTTATGTGTATACAAAAGAAAAGCAGCAGCGATAAAATTACGCTGCTGCTAAAAGTGGACCTAGAGGGATTCGAACCCTTGACCTCTCGGATGCGAACCGAACGCTCTCCCAGCTGAGCTATAGGCCCATATTTGTTTTTCAGAACGAGAACAGTGTAACTCTTTTAGAAAGATTTGTCAAGGACTTTTCACCCGGGCGGCCTGCGGGGAATGGCCGGGTGGATCTGCCGTTTCTTAAAAAACGACAGATCCTTTATAGCAGTTTGCGTTTTTAATGCACAAGCAACGGCCGCAAACTGCATATCGCAAAGATGCCGTTTTGACCGGCACTATTTTTGAAAATTGCGATAGTAAAAATAACAGTGGCTCTCAGAGAAAAAGCGTGCTACAATAATGCTGAGACTTCTGTACATAAAAAGTCTATCACCCAAAGTCAGGAGGACAACGGTTATGGAATTTACTAAGGTCGTTGCAGAGCGTTATTCCTGCAAGAATTTCAGCACACGTAAGGTAGAAGCCGAGAAGCTGACGGAGATCCTGGAAGCGGGGCGGCTGGCCCCCGACCGCCAAGAATTTGCAGGAGCAGCGCATCTATGTGCTGCAGTCGGAAGAAAGCCTGGCAAAGCTCGACAAGGTGACGCCCTGCCGCTATGGTGCGTCTACCTGCCTCGTCGTGGCCTTCGATAAAAACAGCGTCTTTACTTATCCCGGCGGAAAGCGGGACTCCGGCGTGGAGGATGCCGCCATCGTGGCGACCCACCTGATGCTGGCCGCCGCCAACGCAGGTGTGGACAGCTGCTGGCTCAACTTCTTTGATCCGGATGAGCTGGCCAAGGAACTGGGATTGCCGGAAAATGAAGAGGTCCTGATGATCCTTGACCTCGGCTATGCCGCAGAGGGCGCAGGGCCGCTGGCAAACCACGGCTCGAGAAAGCCCCTGTCCAAGACGGTCGCATACCTGTAATACGCAAAAACACCCGGAGATGCTTCCGGGTGTTTTTGCGTTATTGTCCGACGATGCGCCAGTGTTCGGGCCTGTTGTGATCGGTGGTCACGCCGTCGTCGGTATACATCCGGTAGGGCGCAGGCAGGCCGTCGGGCGCGAAGCGCCAGAAGGTGAGGGCCGTATCGTTCAGCTGGGCGGTGTTGGCGGCGGGCTGTGCTACCGGTACGGTGTGGCCCGGACGGATGAAGAGCAGCACCTCGTCAAGTTCGCAGGGCAGATAGTGCCGCCCGGCGGGCAGAACTTCCTCGTCGTAGTCGGAGACGCTGCGCAGACGCAGCATCTTCATCGCCTCAGGCAGATAGACCGTCCGGCCATGGGCGTTCTGGGTGTGGACGGGTGCGACCATCAGGCCCTCGCCAAGAAGCAGCTGGTCGTCCACCTCCCGGGCGTCGGGGTCGGCAGGGTAGTCAAAAGCCAAAGGCCGGAAGTAAGGTGCGTCCTCAAGCGCGGCTTTCATGAACTCACTGTAGAGGTAGGGCAGGAGGGCGTACCGCAGATCCAGCATATTGCGGATGGCAGGCAGAACGTCGGTAAAGCGGTAAAATTCCTGCTCTCGGCTCTCGGCGTCGGCGTGGTTGCGCATGAGAGGGGTGAACAGTCCGAACTCGAGCCAACGAAGCGCTAAATCGGGGGTGGTGTCCTCACTGAAACCGCAGAGGTCGGCACCGCTGTATAGGAAGCCGCACATCTGGACGGCAGGCATCATCTGGATGTTGGCCAGCAGCTGGCTCCACGAGGAGTGATTATCGCCCAGCCAGATCCCGCCCCAACGGTGGGCGCCGATGATGCTGCTGCGGCAGTAGAGCAGAGTGCGCTGGCCGGGACGCAGGGTCTGGAACGCCTCGCCGGCAGCCCGGGTCATGCAGCCGCCGTAGAGGTTGTGGACGCGGTCGTGGCGCACCCGCCCGGCAGCGGTATCGTGGTAGAAACTGCGGTAGTCCTCGGGGGCATTCATCAGGCTCATCACCGAGCGCACCAGCCCGAAGAAATCGTTCTGGTCGAGGTTATCCTTCCGGCTCAGGGCGGCGGCATTCTCGAAGAAGGCTTTCAGCCGCTCAGGGGAGTAGAAGAGGGCGGGCTCGTTCATATCGTTCCAGAAGCCCTCGATGCCGAGGTCGGTGAGCATCTTATACTGTTTGCCAAACCACGCCCGGGCCTCGGGACGGAGAAAGTCGGTGAAGTAGGCCCTGCCGGGCCAGACCGCCGCCACAAAGGGCGTGCCGTCTTCTTTGGTGCAGAAATAGCCCTTCTCGAGGCCCTCGCGGCAGACGGGGTCATTGTCGTCGCAGCGGATGCCTGCGTCGATGATGGGGACGAGCCGGATGCCCTCGGCTTTCAGGTCGGCGGCAAGTTTGCCGAGGTCGGGGAAGCGGGCCTTGTCGATGGTGAAATCAGCGTAGGACTGCATGTAATCAATGTCCATGCAGATCATGTCCAGCGGCAGGCCGTTGGCCTTGTACTGCGCGGCCACCTCCCGGATGTCGGCCTCCGTCTTGTAGCCGAAGCGGCTCTGGGCCAGACCAAACGCCCACTTGGGCGGGATATAGCTGGGGCCGATGAGCTGCCGGAATTCCTTTGCAACCTCTGCCGCTGTAGGGGCTGTGATGAGGTAGAGAGCATAGTTCGGCTCTGCCGTGGCAAAGCGGAGGGTGTCGTGACGGGTATAGCCGATGTCGTAGCTCACTTTGCCCGGGAAATCGATGAAGATGCCGATGCATTCGCTGCCGTCGGCAGGGGAGATGAGCAGGAAATTGTGGGCGGCGTAGTAGGAAAGCCGGTTTTCGCCGTGCTCACTCTCGTCGGTGTTGTTCGTCTCGTAGTGCCAGCCGCGCTTGTTGAGGCCCCGGGGCATCTCGCCCAAGCCATAGACGATGTCCTTCTCCTGCATGACATACTGCCAGCCATCGCCGTCCGGTGTCAGGTAAGGCACGGGGCCGGTCTCGGCGGGCAGGTCCAGCACGACGCTCTCGGTGGGAAAAGGCTTCCCGATGACAAAACGCTGTATCATAAACAGAGTGCTCCTCTCAAATGATCTTATGTCTATGGTACGCCGTCGGGCCCGGCGGGGCAAGAGAGAAAACCGTCAGAACGATACAACAAAACCGGCATTTTCGGCAGAACAGGCGGCCCGGGGCTTGTTTGGGCAGGGGAAAATGGTATATAATAAGTATATTCTAGGAATAAAAGGGAGAACCATCATGTATCAAAAAGGAATCAAGCGGCTGCTGGCCGTGGTACTGTCGGCCTGCGGGCTGCTGGTGCTGTCGCCGCTGCTGCTTTTGCTCTGCCTTGCCATCAAGCTGGACTCGCCGGGGCCGGTGTTCTTCAAGCAGAAGCGGGTGGGCATCCATAAGAGCTATTTCAACATCCTGAAATTCCGCACCATGCGCATCGACACCCCCCACGACATGCCCACCCATCTGCTCCACGACCCGGAGCAGTATATCACCCGGGTGGGCCGTTTCCTGCGCAAGACCAGTCTGGACGAGCTGCCCCAGCTGTGGAATATCCTTGTGGGCGATATGGCAGTCATCGGTCCGCGCCCGGCCCTCTGGAACCAGTACGACCTGTTGGCCGAACGGGACAAGTACGGCGCAAACGACGTCCGCCCCGGCCTGACCGGCTGGGCGCAGATCCATGGCCGCGACGAGCTGGAGATCACGGAGAAAGCGAAGCTCGACGGCTGGTATGTGGAGCATATGAGCTTCTGGCTGGACGTCAAATGCTTCTTCGGCACCATCAGGGCTGTGGCCGACCACGACGGCGTGGTGGAGGGCGGCACCGGGACGCTGCACGAAGAAGGAAAGTGATTCGTCCTTTCTCTTGATTTATCCCCCGAAAAGCGTATAATAAAACAGTACACAAGACACAGAAGGAGGATTTCCATGGAACGCACCTATATCAATGAGGTACAAAAGGAAATTGGCAGCACGGTCAAGGTGCAGGGCTTTATCGAGAACCTGCGCAACAGCAAATATATGGCCTTCATCGTGCTGAAGGATATTACCGGCAAACTTCAGATCACCGTCGAGAAGGAGGACCATCCCGAGCTGGTGGACACCATCGACAAGCTGACCCCGGACTCTGTCATCACCGTCACCGGCAAGGTGATGGAGAACGACTACGTCAAGATGGGCGGCATCGAGATGATCCCCGAGGCCATCGAGATCGAGAGCATCGCCGACGCGCTGCCCATCGTCCGCAAGGAGATCGCCGCCACCAAGAAGAAGAAGGCTGTGGAGCGTTCCAGTATCGACCAGCGCATCGACTACCGCTGGATCGACCTGCGCACCGATGAGAACCAGCTGATGTTCAAGGCACAGAGCTGCTTCGTCAACGCCATGCGTCAGTTCCTGCTCGAGCGCAGCTTCATCGAGATCCACACCCCGAAGCTCATCGCTGCCGCCAGCGAGAGCGGCTCTGAGGTGTTCAAGGTGGACTACTTCGACCGCAACGCCTATCTGGCCCAGAGCCCTCAGTTCTATAAGCAGATGGCCATGGCCGCCGGCTTCGAGCGCATCTTCGAGACCGGCCCCGTCTTCCGCGCTGAGAAGAGCTACACCAACAAGCACTCCACCGAGTTCTCCGGCTTCGACCTTGAGTTCAGTTACATCACCTCTTACAAGGACGTCATGAAGATGGAGGAAGAGCTTCTGACTGCCGGCCTGAAGGCCGTCAAGGAGCAGTACGGTGAGCAGATCAAGGAGCTGTTTGGTCTGGAAGTCGTCGTCCCCACCACGCCGTTCCCTGTGGTCAAGCTGGCCGACCTGTACAAGGGTCTGGAAGAGGAGTTCGGCTACACTGTCGATGAGAGCGAGAAGGGCGACCTGACCACCGAGGCCGAGCGTCTGAGCTACGACTGGGTCAAGAAGCACTACGGCCACGAGTTCCTGTTCATCACCGACTACTCCGCTGAGAAGCGTGCTTTCTACCATATGCGCGACGAGAACGGCGTGCCGCAGGGCTACGACCTCATCTGGCGCGGCGTGGAGATCACCACCGGCGCACAGCGTGAGCATCGCTACGACGTGCTGAAGAAGCAGGCAGAGGAGAAGGGCCTGGCCGATGACGTCAAGTTCTATCTGGAGTTCTTCCAGTACGGCTGCCCTCCGCACGGCGGTTTCGGTCTGGGTATCGACCGTCTGACTATGCTGCTCTGCGGCCAGTCCATCAAGGACGCTGAGTTCCTGTTCCGCGGCCCCAACCGTCTGACTCCGTAAGGAATGAAACCTCTCCGTCAATGTTTCGCATTGCCACCTCTCCTATCGAGGAGAGGCCTTGGCATTTCGTAAAGCTTTGTCTCTTCGCCAGAGGCTCCCCTCGGTAGGGGCAACAGCGACGACCGCCGCCAGTGGCGGAAACAGGGAGTCGCTGTTGGGGCAGCGGCCAGCGAGACGCAAGCAATGCGCAGCGGATGCTGGGAGCCGCAACTCGGCCTTGTCGAGCGATAGCGAGACTGAGAGGTTATGACCTATAACAAAAGCCAGCGCACATTTCTCGTGCGCTGGCTTTTCTGCATTTTATAGCTTACTGGATGCCGGTGACCTTGTAGTCCTGTGCCTCGACGGCGTTCTTGAGCACGTCGTCGGCGACCTCGGCGTTCAGGGTGACGATGGCGGTGCCGGCCTCGTGGCTCACGACAGCCTCGTCCACCTCGGGCAGGGCTTCCAGAGCCTTCTTCACGCGGGCTTCGCAGTGGCCGCACATCATGCCTTCCACTTTCAGGGTCTTCTTCATGGTATGATCCTCCGTTTTGACTTCGGGCGCTTCGGCGTCCGATTTTTTGTTATTTTCAGCCGCAGACTGCACCGGGGCAGCAGCGGGAGAAGCGGTTTTGTGGTCGTGCCTGGTGCTGTGCAAATCGAACAGGTTCAGCCGCAGGGCGTTGCTCACGACGCAGAAGCTGGACAGGCTCATGGCAGCAGCACCGAACATGGGATTCAGCGTCAGGCCGAAGGGGATGAACAGACCAGCCGCCAGCGGGATGCCGATGATATTGTAGATGAACGCCCAGAACAGGTTCTCGTGGATGTTCCGCAGGGTGGCGCGGCTTAGGCGGATGGCCGCAGGCACGTCCGAGAGCTTCGAGTTCATCAGCACGACGTCGGCGGCGTCAATGGCCACGTCGGTGCCTGCGCCGATGGCAATGCCGGTGTCGGCACGGGTGAGGGCGGGAGCGTCGTTGATGCCGTCACCCACCATGGCCACCTTGCCGCTGGCCTGCAGCTGGCGGATGACGGTCTCCTTGCCGTCGGGCAGGACGCCCGCGATGACCTCGTCCACGCCCGCCTGCCTGCCGATGGCGTCGGCGGTGCGCTGGTTGTCGCCGGTGAGCATCACGACCCGGATGCCCATGTTCTGCAGCTGACGGATGGCTTCGGGGCTGTCCTCTTTGATGGTGTCGGCCACGGCGATAACGCCCAGCAGACGGCCTGCGCCGCCGAAGAAGAGGGGAGTCTTTCCCTCGGCGGCCAGCTTTTCAGCCTGCTGTGCCAGTGCGGCGGGCAGGGTGAGCTTGGTCTGGATGAAGGCGGCATTGCCGGCATAGATGTCCATGCCGTCCAGCTTGGCTGCCAGACCGTTGCCCGGCAGGGCCGTGAAGTCAGTGACTTCCGGGGGAGTGATGGCCTTTGCCTCGGCGTCGGCCAGAACAGCCTTTGCCAGAGGGTGCTCGCTGCGGCTTTCCAGCGCTGCGGCCAGCGTCAGAAGCTCCGTCTCGGAGACACCCTCAGCGGGCAGCAGGTCGGTGACGCGGGGTGCGCCCTCGGTGATGGTGCCGGTCTTGTCCAGCGCCACGATCTGGGTGCGGCCTGCGGCTTCCAGCGAGGCGGCAGTCTTGAAGAGGATGCCGTTCTTTGCGCCGAGACCATTGCCGACCATAATAGCCACAGGTGTTGCAAGGCCCAGTGCGCAGGGGCAGCTGATGACCAGAACGGAGATGCCGCGTGCCAGCGCATAGCCCAGCTCATGGCCCAGCAGCAGCCAGACGATGGTGGTGACGACGGCGATGGAGATGACCGCCGGGACGAAGAAGCCCGACACGGTGTCAGCGATCTTGGCGATAGGAGCTTTGGTGGCGGCGGCGTCGCTGACCATCTTGATGATCTGAGCCAGCGTGGTATCCTCGCCCACGCGGGTAGCCTCACAGCGGAGGAAGCCCGACTGATTGGTGGTGGCGGCGCTGACTTTGTCGCCGACGGCCTTGTCCACCGGGATGCTCTCGCCGGTCAGGGCGCTCTCGTTGACTGCGCTGGTGCCTTCCAGCACCACGCCGTCCACCGGGATATTCTCGCCGGGGCGGACCACAAAGATGTCGCCCTTCTGCACGTCGGCGATGGCCACGGTCACTTCCGCGCCGTCCCGTACCAGTGTGGCGGTCTTGGGGGCCAGCTTCATCAGGCTCTTGAGGGCGTCGGTGGTCTTACCCTTGGAGCGGGCTTCCAGCATCTTGCCCACCGTGATGAGGGTCAGGATCATGGCGGCAGACTCGAAGTAGAACTCCATCATATAGTGCATGACGAGCTCGTCGTTGCCGTCCACCTGAGCGCGGGTCATGGCGAAGAGGGCGTAAGTGCTCCACACGAAGCTTGCCATGGAGCCGAGGGCCACCAGCGTATCCATGTTGGGTGCGCCGTGGATAAGGCCCTTGAATCCGTTGATGAAGAACTTCTGGTTGATGACCATGACGATGCCCGCCAGCAGCAGCTGGACAAGGCCCATGGCGACGTGGTTGCCGTCGAACCAGTGGGGCAGGGGCCAGCCCCACATCATGTGGCCCATGGAGAAGTACATCAGCACCAGCAGGAAGCCCAGCGAGGCGATGAGACGGCGCTTGAGCTTCGGTGTCTCGCGGTCAGCCAGTGCATCGAGGTCGGCGCTGGCGTCCGAAGCCTTACTGGCAGAGGCATTCTTCGGGCTTGCGCCGTAGCCTGCTTCCTGCACAGCCGAGAGGATGGCGGCAGGGGAGGCTGTGCCTTCCACGCCCATGGAGTTTGTCAGAAGGCTCACCGAGCAGCTCGTGACGCCCGGCACCTTCTTCACGGCCTTTTCCACCCGGGCAGAGCAGGCCGCGCAGCTCATGCCCGTGACATTGTATTGTTCCATTGCGGATTCCTTTCCCTCTTATAGGATGCCCGGAACGGGGTCATTTCATGAGCCGGGGCAGCAGCTGCAACAGTTCGTCCAGCTTCTGCGTCTCGCCGGCTTTCAAATCGTCGGCCACGCAGGTGCGGATGTGCTGGCCCAGCAGCTCTTTGGAAAAGCCGTTCAGTGCAGCGTTCACCGCAGCCACCTGCACCAGAATATCGGCGCAGTAGACGTCCTTGTCCAGCATCGCGCGGATGCCACGCACCTGGCCCTCAATGCGGCTCAGCCGGTTGGCAAGGGCGCGGTACTCCTCAGGGGTACGGTCCTTGTGGCGGCAGCAGGAGGGGACAGTGTCCTTTTCGGCAGGCTCAGCGGTGCAGCAGCAGGGCTTTTTTTCAGCATCAGTCATAGCAGATAACTCCTTTCCGGGTGTATCAGTGTGAAGAGGAAATGTACCCTGTGGGGGTAAATCTTCCGACACTCTGATTTTACCACTTGGGGGTATCTGTTTCAAGAGGGTAGGAAATGCTAACTGTGAAAACTTTGTGAAAATAAAAGCCCCGAAATGCAGAAACGGGAGCCTCCCGCTGAAGGAAAGCTCCCGTTTCTGTTTAGGATAGGAAAGAGAATGTCATAAATAGGGGGGTCACAGATTGGTGTAACCCATCAGATAGCGGTCCACCTCGGCGGCGCAGTCGCGGCCCTCCCGCAGGCCCCAGACCACGAGGCTCTGGCCCCGGCGCATATCGCCGCAGACAAAGACCTTGTCTACATTGGTGCGGAAGCCGTGGTCGGCCACATTGCCCCGGGCGTTCCGCTCCACGCCGAACGCCTCGGCCACATAGTCCTCGCAGCCCACGAAACCGGCGGCGATAAAGGCCAGCTGGCAGTCGTAGGTGAACTCTTCGCCGGTGGGTACCATGCTGGTGCGGCCGGTGTCGGGGTCACGCTGGGGCTTGAGATAGGAGATGACCGCGCCGGTCAGGTTGCCGGCGTCGTCCTTCAGAAACTCTTTGACGGTGGTCTGGTAGACGCGGGGGTCTTTGCCGAACTTGGCAAGACACTCGGTCTGGCCGTAGTCCACCTTCAGAACCTTGGGCCACTCGGGCCAGGGATTATTCGCGGCCCGTTCTTTCGGGGGCTGGGGCATCATTTCCAGTGCCACGAGGTCGGTGCAGCCCTGCCGCAGGGCGGTACCCTGACAGTCGTTGCCGGTGTCGCCGCCGCCGATGACGAGGACATTCCTGCCTGCCGCGTTGATGGCCCTGCCGTCGGCAAACTTGCTGTCCAACAGACTCCTGGTCACGCTGGTGAGGTAGTCTACCGCGAGGTAAACTCCCTTCGCGTCGCGGCCCGGGACGTTCAAATCGCGGGCTTTCTTGGCGCCGCAGCAGAGCACGATGGCGTCATAGCTGTTCAAAATCTCAGCGGCATCCACAGCCCCGCCCACATCCATGTTGGTGCGGAACTCAACGCCCTCAGCCTGCATGATCTTGATGCGGCGCTCGATGACGGATTTGTCCAGCTTCATGTTGGGGATGCCGTACATCAGCAGACCGCCCACACGGTCAGCACGCTCGAAGACGGTGACGGCATGGCCCCGGATGTTGAGGTATTCGGCCACCGACAGGCCCGAAGGGCCGCTGCCGATGACGGCCACGCTCTTGCCGGTGCGGGCCGGAGGCGGGGCGGCATGGAGCCAGCCCTTGGCGTAGCCCGTCTCCACGATGGCGTGTTCGTTCTCCCGGACAGTGACGCTGCTGCCGGTGACGTCGCCGCAGGTGCAGGCGGCCTCACACAGGGCAGGGCAGACCCGGCTCGTGAACTCCGGGAAACGGTTGGTGGTGCGCAGGCGGCGGAGCGCCAGCTCCCACTTGCCCTGATAGACCAAATCGTTCCACTCGGGGATGAGGTTGTTCAGCGGGCAGCCGGAGGCCATGCCGCCGATCATCATGCCCGCCTGGCAGAAGGGGACGCCGCAGTCCATGCAGCGGGCTGCCTGGGTCTGCTGCTCCTCCCGGGAGAGCCAGATGTGAAATTCGTTAAAGTTTTCAATGCGCTCCAGCGGCGGAACATCCGTGCTGGTCTTGCGCGTGTAATCCATAAAGCCAGTGAGTTTTGCCATGATGTTCCCCTCCTTACTTGTTCTTCTGCACGGCGTAGAATGCTTCGATCTGCGCCTGCTCGCCGTCGAGGCCGCGCTCTTCCATCGAGGCGATGACCCGCAGCATATGGTCGTAATCGTAGGGGAGGACTTTCTTGAACTTGGGCAGGAACTCGCTGAAATTGTCCAGAATCTCCTTGCCGCGGGGCGAGCCGGTCAGCTCAACGTGCTCACGGATGAGCTCTTTCAGGGTGGCGACGTCGTACTTGTGCTCCACCGGCTCGAGGCTGACGGTCTCCTTGTTCACCCGCTGGTAGAAGTCCCAGTTCTCATCCAGAACATAGGCGATGCCGCCGGTCATACCGGCTGCAAAGTTCTTGCCGGTCTGGCCCAGAACGACGACGGTGCCGCCGGTCATGTACTCGCAGCCGTGGTCGCCCACGCCCTCGACGACGGCCACAGCGCCCGAGTTGCGGACGCAGAAGCGCTCACCGGCCACACCGGAAACAAAGGCTTTGCCGCTGGTGGCACCGTAGAGCGCCACGTTGCCGATGATGATGTTCTCTTCGGGTTTGAAGGTGATGCCCTCGGGCGGGCGGACGACGAGCTTGCCGCCGGAGAGGCCCTTGCCCATGTAGTCGTTGCAGTCGCCGGTCAGTTCCAGCGTCAGGCCCTTGGGAATGAATGCGCCGAAGCTCTGGCCGCCTGCACCGGTGCAGTGGACGGTGTAGACGTCATCGGGCAGGTCGCTGCCATACTTGCGGGTGATCTCGCTGCCGAAGATGGCACCAAAGGCACGGTCGGTGTTGGAGACATCCAGCTTCACGCTCTGAGGGGTCTTGCTGTTGAGCTTGAATTTCTTCATCAGCACCTTCATGTCCAGAGTGTCTTCCAGATGGAAGTCGTAGGTGTCTTCCTTCTGGAAGTGGACATTGCTGTTGACGATGGCGGGGTTGTGCAGGATGCAGTCGAGGTCCATCTTGGACATCCGGCTGTCGGCAGGGGCAGACTTGACATGGAGCAGGTCGGTGCGGCCCACCAGCTCGTCGATGGTACGGATGCCCAGCTTTGCCATGTATTCGCGCAGCTCCTGCGCCACGAAGGTCAGGTAGTTGATGATATACTCGGGCTTGCCGCGGAAGTGCTTGCGCAGCTCGGGGTTCTGGGTGCAGATGCCCATGGGGCAGGTGTCGAGGTTGCAGACACGCATCATGACGCAGCCCATGGTCATCAGCAGAGAGGTGCCGAAGCCGAACTCCTCAGCGCCCAGCATACAGCTGATGGCCACATCGCGGCCGGAGAGCAGCTTGGAATCGCTCTCGATGCGCACACGGGTGCGCAGGCCGTTGAGGATAAGGGTCTGGTGGGTCTCGGCGATGCCAAGCTCCCAGGGCAGACCGGCATCTTTGATGGAGTTGCGGGGCGCTGCGCCCGTGCCGCCGTCGTAGCCGGAAACAAGGATGACCTGTGCGCCGCCCTTGGCGACACCGGCAGCGATGGTGCCGACGCCGGCCTCGCTGACCAGCTTGACGTTGATGTTGGCGTGGCGGTTGGCATTCTTGAGGTCGTAGATAAGCTCTGCAAGGTCTTCGATGGAGTAGATGTCGTGGTGCGGCGGGGGAGAGATGAGACCGACACCCGTAGTGCTGTGACGGGTCTTGGCGATCCACGGGTACACTTTTGCGCCGGGCAGATTGCCGCCCTCGCCGGGCTTTGCACCCTGTGCCAGTTTGATTTGGATCTCCTCTGCCGAGACAAGATACTTGCTGGTGACGCCGAAGCGGGCGGAAGCCACCTGCTTTATCTTGGAATTGCTCTCGCTGTGGTAGCGCTCTTCGGGCTCACCGCCCTCGCCGGTGTTGCTCCGGCCGCCGAGGCGGTTCAGCGCGATGGCGATGGTCTCGTGGGCCTCGCTGCTCAGCGCGCCGTAGCTCATGGCAGCGGCCTTGAACCGCTTGACAATGGAGCTTACCGGCTCCACCTCGTCCAGCGGGATGCCGCCGTCGGGGGCATAGTTGAAGTCCAGCAGACTGCGCAGATGGACGCCGTTCTGGCCCATGTTGTCCACGGTGTGGGTGAACTGCTTGAAGGTGTCGTAGTCACCGGTGAAGCAGGCTTTCTGGAACAGGTGGATGGTCTGGGGGTTGAAGAGGTGCTCTTCCTTGCCGCTGCGGAACTTGTGGGCGCCGCCGTCTTCCAGCTGCATGTTGATGTCAAGGCCCAGCGGGTCGAAGGCTGCGTTGTGCAGGGCCTCCACGTCAGCCTGAATGTCCTCGAGGCCGATGCCGCCCACACGGCTCACCGTGCCGGTGAAATACTTGTCGATGACGTCCCTGGAGATGCCGACGGCCTCGAAGATCTGGCTGCTCTGGTAGCTCTGGATGGTAGAGATGCCCATCTTGGAGGCGATCTTCACGATGCCGCCCAGCACAGCCTTGTTGTAGTCGTCCACGGCGGCGTAATAATCTTTGTCCAGAAGGCCGTCGTCGATGAGCTGGCCGATGGTCTCATGGGCCAGATAGGGGTTGACGGCACAGGCGCCGTAGCCCAGCAGAGCGGCAAAGTGATGCACTTCATGAGGCTCTGCGCTCTCGAGGATGAGAGCCAGTGCGGTGCTCTTCTTGGTGCGGATGAGGTACTGGGACACCGCCGACACCGCCAGCAGGCTGGGGATGGCCACATGGTACTCGTCAATGTCCCGGTCGGACAGGATGATGATGTTGGCACCCTCTTTATAAGCGCGGTCTACCTCCAGGAAAACGCGGTCGATGGCCTTTTCGAGGCTGGTGTTCTTGTAATAGTTGATGGAGACAGTGGAGACTTTGAAGCCCGGGACGTTCATGTACTTGATGCGGAGAAGGTCAGTGGACGTGAGGATGGGATTGTTGACCTTGAGCACCTTGCAGTTTTCGGGCTTGTCTTCCAGCAGGTTGCCGTGTGCGCCCACATAGACGCTGGTGGAGGTGACGACCTTCTCGCGGATGGCGTCGATGGGCGGGTTCGTGACCTGTGCAAAACGCTGCTTGAAATAATTGAAGAGCGGCGGGTGCCGGCCGCTGAGGACGGCAAGCGGGGTATCGGTACCCATTGCGCCGGAAGGCTCTGCGCCCTGACGTGCCATGGGCAGGATGAGGGTGCTGATGTCCTCATACTTGTAGCCGAACACCTTCTGCAGGCGCAGCAGGTCGTCGCCGGTATAGCTGGGGGTCTTGATGTTGGGGATCTTGAGGTCCTTCAGCTGGACGAGGTTGCGGTCTATCCACTCGCCGTACGGCTCACGGCTGGCGTAGTATTCCTTCAGCTTCTCGTCGTCCACGACTTCGCCCTTGACGGTGTCCACCAGCAGCATCTTGCCGGGGCGGAGACGGTCTTTGACCAGAATGTTCTCCGGCTCACAGGGCAGCACGCCCACCTCGGAAGAGAGGATCATCCTGCCGTCTTTGGTGATGTAGTAGCGGCTGGGGCGCAGACCGTTGCGGTCCAGCACAGCGCCCACCACGTCGCCATCGGAGAAGAGGATGGCGGCAGGGCCGTCCCAGGGTTCCAGCATGGTGGCGTAATACTGGTAGAAGTCCCGCTTTTTCTGGCTGATGTTCTTGTTGTTCTCCCAGGGCTCCGGGATGGTGATCATAACGGCCAGCGGCAGGTCCATGCCGTTCATCACCATGAACTCGAGGGCGTTGTCCAGCATGGCGGAGTCGGAGCCGGAGGTGTTGATGATGGGCAGGATCTTGTTCATGTCCTCCTTCATGATGGGGGAGGAGATGGTCTCTTCACGGGCCAGCATGGCGTCGGTGTTGCCCTTGATGGTGTTGATCTCGCCGTTGTGGAGGATGAAGCGGTTGGGGTGGGCGCGCATCCAGCTGGGGTTGGTGTTGGTGGAGAAGCGGCTGTGGACCATGCCGATGGCGGATTCATAGTCCTCGTCCTGCAGATCGAGGTAGAACTGGCGCAGGTCGTGGACGAGGAACATACCTTTGTACACGATGGTGCGGCTGGACAGGCTGGGAACATAGGTGCCGTTGCTGGCCTGCTCGAAGACCCGGCGGACGATGTAGAGCTTGCGGTCAAAGTCGATGCCCTTGCTCACCTTGGCGGGCTTTTTGATGAAGCACTGCCAGATGGCGGGCATACAGTCACGGGCTTTCTGGCCCACGGCGTCGGGGTCTACAGGCACTTCGCGCCATGCCAGAAACTCGAGGCCCTCTTTGCGGGTGACAAGTTCAAAAAGCTTCATGGCCTGAGCGCGCAGGTGCTCGTTCTGGGGGAAGAAAAACATACCAACACCGTATTCGCGCTCGTTGCCAAGGCTGATGTTCAGCTCGTCGGCTACCTTGGCAAAGAAGCGGTGGCTGATCTGCAGCATGATGCCCACGCCGTCGCCGGTCTTGCCCTCGGCGTCCTTGCCGGCGCGGTGCTCAAGGCGCTCCACGATGGACAGCGCATCGCTGACGGTCTGGTGGCTCTTGCGGCCCTTGATGTCCACGACGGCACCGATGCCGCATGCGTCGTGCTCGAACTGGGGGTCATAGAGGCCCAGAGGCCCTTTTTGCTCCGTGAAATTTTCCATAGACTTTCCCATCCTTTTTTCGATTTTCCGGAGAATATCCTGGCAGTGCTGCGGCACATTCCGCAGAGTCCCTCTTAATGCCGGTAAAAAGAAAAGGCGTCCCAGATGGGTCGGCAAAGACTCATCTGGAACGCCCTTGTTCCGGATAACAAGAATATTATACAAAGGTGCTGAAAAAGATTCAAGTGACAGCTGCACCAAAGCTGGGTACACGGCGACGGTTCTTCTTGTGAAAAACAGACACGCAGAGTAGGAAATAGTATGCCTTTTCCGGCTCAGTGCCGGCCCAGACAGGCGGCAAGATCGTCCTCCGGCGTGGTGATGGGCCGGAGGTCATACTTCTCCTGCAAAACAGCGGCCACCCCGGGGGAGAGGAAGGCGGGCAGGGTGGGGCCGAGACGGATGCCTCGGATGCCCAGCGCCAGCAGGGCCATCAGCACACAGACCGCCTTCTGCTCGAACCAGCAGAGGATGATGGAGAGGGGCAGCTCGTTGACCGAGCAGTCAAAAGCTTCGGCCAGACCCAGCGCGATCCGGATGGCACTGTAGGCGTCGTTGCACTGGCCCACATCGAGGATGCGGGGCAGACCCGCCACCGTGCCCAGCGGCAGGTCGTTGAGGCGGAACTTGCCGCAGGCCAGTGTCAGGATGACGGTGTCGGGCGGGGTCAGCTTGGCGAAATCCGTGTAGTACCGGCGGGAGGGGCGAGTGCCGTCGCAGCCGCCGATGAGGAAAAAGTGCCGGATGGCACCCTCGTGGACGGCTTGGACGATCTCCTCCGCATGGCTCAGTACGGCATGGTGGGCAAAGCCGGTGGTGACCACACTGCCGCCGTTCATGCCCGGGATGAGGGTGTCCTCCGGGTAGCCGCCCAGCTCAAGCGCCTTGGCGATGACCGGCGAAAAATCCCGGTCCTCTCCGATGTGGGTGACGCCGGGATAGGAGACGACAGAGGTGGTGAATACCCGGTCGGCATAGCTGGGCCGGAGGGGCATGATGCAGTTGGTGGTGAAGAGCACCGGCGCAGGGATGTCCTCAAACTCCCGCTGCTGGTTCTGCCATGCGGTGCCAAAATTGCCTTTCAGGTGAGGAAAGCGCTTTTTCAGTTCCGGGTAGCCGTGGGCAGGCAGCATTTCGGAGTGGGTGTAGATATTGATGCCCTTGCCCTCGGTCTGCTCCAACAGGCACTTGGCGTCGTAGAGGTCGTGGCCGGAGATGACGATGAAAGGCCCTTTCTCGATGGTCAGGGGCACCTCCACCGGCTCCGGGTCGCCAAACGCGCCGGTGTTGGCCTTGTCCAGCTCAGCCATGACCCGGTAGGCCATCCGCCCGGTGTCCTCCACCAGCTGGAAGAGCTTGTCCTTGTCCCGCTCCTGTGCGATGGCCCGCAGCGCCGTGCAGAAAAACAGGTCGATCTCGCCATCGGTATAGCCCAGCACCCGCGCGTGGTAGGAGTAAGCCGCCATGCCGCGCAGCCCAAAGAGGACAAAGGAGCACAGGCTCTTCCGGTCGGGGTCCGGCTCCTGCCACAGCTTCTGCATATCGTAGTCCGACACTGGTGCAGGTGCAGGGCTGGCCGAGGCAAAGGCTTCCTGCTTGGCCTTCCAGACCTTATCGGTCAGCTGCGCCACCGTCTGGGGGTCGAAATCAACATTGGTGATGGTGGTGAACAATCCTTCCGTCAGCAGGAGTGCCTGCGGGGGCTGGATGGGTCTGCCGATGTCCAGCAGCAGGGTGGCAAAGCCGATGAGTGCCCCGGTGAGCTTGTCCTGCGCGTCGGCTGTCTCGGCTGATTTGCCGCAGACACCCGCTTTTCCGGTGCAGGCCGTGCAGTTTGCCGCCTGCTCACATTGATAACAGAACATCATTTCGTCCATGCAAAAACCTCTTTTCGTTTGATGAAAGGAGTATGAGCGGGACAGCAGACAGTTATGCAGACAGGCGGGCAAAACAAAAGGACCGCACCCTCGCGGATGCGGCCCTTGTAGATCAGGAAAAGCTTAGTAGGTGATGCCCTGAGCCATCATGGCGGTAGCGACCTTCAGGAAGCCGGCGCAGTTTGCACCGACCATCAGGTTGCCCTCGGAGCCAGCGGCCACGGATGCATCGTAGGAAGCGTGGAAGATGCCCTCCATGATGCCCTTCAGCTTTGCATCGACCTCTTCGAAGCTCCAGCTCAGACGCTCGGAGTTCTGGCTCATCTCCAGACCGGAGGTGGCCACACCGCCGGCGTTGGAAGCCTTTGCGGGTCCGTACAGGATGCCGTTGGACAGGTAGACCTCGATAGCCTCGGGAGTGCTGGGCATGTTAGCACCTTCGCAGACCACGGTGCAGCCGCCCTTCACCAGAGCCTCTGCGGACTCCTTGTTGATCTCGTTCTGGGTAGCGCAGGGCAGGGCGATGTCGCAGGGGACAGTCCAGACCTTGGTGCAGTCAGCAACGTAGGTCGCATCCTTGTGGGTCTCAGCATATTCCTTGATACGGCCGCGGCGGACTTCCTTCAGATCCTTGACGTAGGCCAGGTCGATGCCGTTGGGGTCGTAGACATAGCCGTTGGAGTCGGACATGGTGACGACCTTGGCACCCAGCTGGGTGGCCTTCTCGCAGGCGTAGATAGCGACATTGCCGGAGCCGGAGATGACTACGGTCTTGCCCTCGAAGCTGTCGTTGCGCATGCACTTCAGAGCCTCAGCGGTGAAGTAGCACAGGCCGTAGCCGGTAGCCTCGGTACGGGCCAGAGAACCGCCGAAGGTCAGGCCCTTGCCGGTGAGCATACCGCCCTGGAAGCTGTTGGTCAGACGCTTGTACTGGCCGAACATATAGCCGACCTCGCGGCCGCCGACGCCAATATCACCGGCGGGGCAGTCCACGAACTGGCCGATGTGGCGGTACAGCTCGGTCATGAAGCTCTGGCAGAAGCGCATGACTTCCATGTCGCTCTTGCCGTGGGGGTCGAAGTCAGAGCCGCCCTTGCCGCCGCCCATGGGCAGGGTGGTCAGGCTGTTCTTGAAGATCTGCTCAAAGCCGAGGAACTTCAGGATGCCCTGATTGACAGAAGGATGGAAGCGCAGGCCACCCTTGTAGGGGCCGATGGCGCTGTTGAACTGGACGCGGTAGCCGCGGTTCACCTGGACCTTGCCCTGGTCATCGACCCAGGGTACACGGAAGGTAATGATGCGCTCAGGCTCGACCAGACGCTCGATGAGGCCGGCCTTCTCGTACTCGGGATGCTTCTCCACGACGGGCTGGATGCTCTCCAGGACCTCGCGGACAGCCTGCAGGAATTCGGGCTCGTTGGCATTGCGCTTTTCCAGGCCCTCGTAGACACGCTTCAGATATTCATTCGTCAGCATAATGATATACTCCTTTTCCCTTAACTCTATTGTGTGGAGGCTCCGTCTTTCCCGTTTCCCACGGCGGGGTTGATAAGCCTCTGACCACTTTGCTATTATAAAGCTTTATCTGCCGATTTACAAGATGGCCCGCCCCGCAAAAACCGGAAAATCTTTCAAAATACAATGGAAAAGATGAATGCACTTCACGAAAAAGACGGGACACATCAAAAAAATTGCGATAAAACCTGCTTTTGTAAAGAAACAAAAAATCCCTGCACCGGCTCAGAACAGGCGGTGCAGGGGGGGAAAAGTCTTACTTCAGCAGCTTCTCGCAGGCGTCAGCGGCACCCTCGAGGAACTGTCCGCCGTAGGTCTCGATCATGCCGGCGTCGGACAGCGCAGCCAGCTGCGGGTCGATGGGGCATTTGGCCAGAACGGGCAGGTGATGCTTTGCGGCCACCTCGTCCACATGGCTGTCGCCGAACACGTTGATGTGCTTGCCGCAGTCGGGGCAGACGATATAGCTCATGTTCTCGACGATGCCCAGCATCGGCACCTTCATCATCTCGGCCATGTTCACGGCCTTGGCCACGATCATGCTCACCAGCTCCTGCGGGCTTGCCACGACGACGATGCCGTCCACGGGCAGGCTCTGGAAGACGGTCAGGGGGACGTCACCGGTTCCCGGAGGCATATCCACGAACAGGAAATCAACATCTTTCCAGACCACATCAGTCCAGAACTGCTTGACCGCACCGGCGATGACGGGGCCGCGCCAGACGACGGGGTCTTCCTCGTTCTCCACCAGCAGGTTGATGCTCATCACGTCGATGCCCATCCGGCTCTGGATGGGCCAGCAGCCCTTGTCGTCGGCCATGGCGCGGCCATGGATGCCGAACAGCTTCGGGATGGACGGGCCGGTGATGTCGGCGTCGAGGATGCCGCAGTGGTAGCCGCGGCGTGCCATTGCACAGGCCAGCAGGGCGCTGGTCATGCTCTTGCCGACGCCGCCCTTGCCGGATACGACGCCGATGACCTTCTTGACGCTGCTATTGGGGTTGGGTGCGTCATGCTGGGGCGCAGCATTGCGGGAAGAACACGCTGCCCCGCAGTTGGAGCAGTCATGGGTACATTCTTCGCTCATTGTCTCGTTGCGCACGGCCGTGGTACCGGGGTGCGCTTCCTCCTTGCATTCTTAGATCCTGTCTGGCGGAACATTCCCGCCAGATACGATATATATCATATCATAAAACTGGGAAAGAAACAACCCACGGCCCCGCTCATATTTCCCAGAGCAGTTTACATATTTATAAAAAGATACACTGGGGAAAGGGAGGGGTGCGCTGTGCGGCAGAGCTATCTGAAAAACGCAGCCTTGATGACCGGGGCGGACGTCCTGCTCCGCCTGGCGGGCATGGGGCTGCGCATCTGGCTGGCGAACGCTCTGGGCGGCGAGGGGATGGGGCTGTACCAGCTGGTGCTGGCGGTCTATTCACTCTTCGTCACGCTGGCGACGGCGGGCGTCTCGGTGGCGGCCACCCGCCTGATGGCTGAAGAGCTGGCCCGCAGCCCGGCGGAAGCCCGGGGGATGCTTCACTGTCTCCTGCTGGCGGGGGCCGGGTTGGGCGTGCTGGCGCTGGCGGCGCAGTTCTGGCTGGCGGGCCTCGCCGCAAAATGGTGGCTGGGCGATGTCCGCGCAGCGGGGGCGCTGCGTGTCTCGTCGCTGGGCCTGCCGTGGATGGCGGTGTCGTCGGTACTGCGGGGCTTTTTCATCGCCCGGCGGCAGGTGGAGCCAAACGTCCTGAGCCAGCTGGCCGAGCAGACCGTCCGCATCGGCATCGTCTACTTTGCGCTGGAGCGGGCCGACGCCCTCGGCTGGGACGTGGGCGGGCGCTGCACGGCAGTGCTGGGGGCAACCGCAGTCAGCGAGGCCGTCAGCACCGGGCTGATGGCACTTTTTTACCGTAAAGAGGCCCGCCGCTGCTTCGGTGCGCGGCCTGCCTGCCGCCCGCAGGAACCGAGAAAGCGCCTCTGGGACATTCTCTGGCCGGTGGAGGGCGGCCGTTGTCTCGCCAGCGCTCTCCACACCGCGGAGAATATGCTGGTGCCGGCCTGCCTGGCAGTCTATCTGCAATTTTCCGGCGGGCGTGCCGAAGCCGTGGCCCAGTACGGCAACCTCAAGGGGATGGCCCTGCCTCTGCTGACCTTTCCCTTCGGACTGCTGGGAAGCCTTTCCGTCTTGCTGATGCCCGAGATCACCCAGGCCCACCTCCGGGGCCAGAACGGGCGGCTGGCGGCTCTCATCGACAGGATGCTCCGGCTCACCGGCTATTTCTCGGCGCTGGCAGGAGCGGCGTTCTGGGTGTGGGGTCAGCCGCTGGCCGAAGCTCTCTACGGCAGTGCCGAGGCGGGCAGCTACATCGTCATCCTCGGCCCGGCCATGCCGCTGATGTATCTCGAGAGCATGGTGGACGGTGCCATGAAGGGGGTAGGGGAACAGAAAGCCGTCTTCCGGTACAGCATGTGGGACTCCTGCCTCCGCATTGCGGGCGTGCTACTCCTGCTGCCCCGCTTCGGGATGAAGGGCTTTCTTTTTGTGATCTTGCTGTCCAGCTTCTACACCTGCACCGCCAACACGGGGCGGCTGCTGTCCAGCTGCGGCCTTCCGCTGCGTCTGTGGAGGTGGCTGGGTGCACCTGGCTTTGCGGGAGCCGTCAGCGCCGGGGCCGGGCTGGCCCTGCGGCATCTTTTAGCGGACTGGCTCACCGGCGGAGTCCTCTTGCAGCTGGCGGCGGTAGCGCTGGGCGGCGCGGGGATGGCAGCGGTCTGCTTTGCGGCGGCGTGGCCACTGGGCCTCGGCGAAGAGCTGCGGGCCGTGGCGGCAGGAGAGAGGCGGCATAAGAAAAATGTCCAAAAAGTGAAATAGCTGGACACGGGGAAGAGAATCGAGTATAATACTAAAGATATTATGGGGTGATAGGCCCTTGAAATGAAAAACGGCAGCTGACATCTTCGGATGCCGGCCCCCGATGCAAAAGAGGATATGCTGTGAAGGAAAAGAAAACAAATCTGCTGCAGGTACTGGCCCGCCGGGCTCTGCTGGTGGCGCTGGACGGAGCCATCGTAGCCTTCAGCTTTTATTTCGCCCTGCTGCTGCGCGCAGACGGTGCTGTCGAGGCCTCCTGGTGGCCCCACAACCGCGCCCTGCTCTACGCGAATCTGCCCTGGATCGTGGCGGTCTACCTGCTCAGCTTTCTGGCCGGGCGGCTCTACACCATCCTTTGGAAGTACGCCGGGGAGCGTGACCTCATCCGTCTGGCCGGGATGATCGCCGTCCCGACGGGCATCGTCTATCTGGTCAACCGATGCTTCATCCACGGTGTGCTCTTCAACTCGGCCAACGCCATGGCGGCGGTGCTCATTTTCCTGTTCATCGGCGGGAGCCGTCTGGCCTGGCGGCTCTTCCTGAACCACCCGCTGGGCGAGCGGCTACGCGGCAACGCCAGCAAGGACCCCAACCGCCCTGTCATGATCGTGGGTGCGGGCGAGGCTGGTGCGTGGGCTATCAATGTCTGCAAGACCAACACCAGCTACGGCCATGTCATCGTAGCCGTGGATGATGACCCCAACAAGCTGGGCCAGACCATCCACGGTGTCCCGGTGCGCGGCACACTGGAAGAAATTCCTGACCTGTGTACCCGCTACAACATCCATACCATCATCGTGGCGATCCCGACCCTGAAGGGAAACCGCCTGAACCACGTCATCGACCTCTGCGTCTCCACCCACTGCGCCGTGCAGATGCTCAGCGACCCCCAGCTGGTGGGTGCAGGCACACCCCAGCAGGGTGCGTTCCGTGAGCTGAACACCGCCGATTTCCTCTCCCGTGAGGAAGTCACACTGGACACGGAGAAAATTTCCGGCTACCTCACCGGCAAGACCGTTCTGGTGACGGGCGGCGGCGGCAGCATCGGCAGCGAGCTCTGCCGTCAGGTCATGCGCTTCAAACCTGCAAAACTGCTTATCTTCGATATTTATGAGAACTGTGCCTATGAACTGCTGATGGAACTGCAGCAGAAGTATGGCCGTGATGTGCCGGTCACGGTGCTGGTCGGCTCCATCCGGGACAAGGCCCGTCTGGACGAGGTATTTGAGACGTACCACCCGACGGTGGTGTTCCATGCTGCCGCCCACAAGCACGTCCCGCTGATGGAGATCAGTCCCGCCGAGGCCGTCAAGAACAACGTCTTTGGCACCAAGAACCTGCTCACCAGTGCCAGCGAACACGGCGTGGAGCGGCTGGTGCAGCTCTCCACCGATAAGGCCGTCAACCCCACCAGCGTCATGGGCTGCACCAAGCGCTTGTGTGAGATGCTCATCCAGACCTTCGCGGGCAACACCGACATGAAGTGCGTCGCCGTCCGCTTCGGCAATGTGCTGGGCAGCCACGGCAGCGTCATCCCGCTGTTTGAGGCACAGATCAAAAAGGGCGGCCCCGTCACCCTCACCGATGCCAATATCGAGCGCTACTTTATGACCATCCCGGAGGCGGCACAGCTGGTGCTGCAGGCCGGTGCGCTGGCCGAGAGCGGCAGTATCTATGTGCTGGACATGGGCGAGCCGGTCAAGATCATGGACCTTGCAAAACAGCTCATCCGCTTCTACGGCTATGAGCCGGGCGTGAACATGGATATTAAGATCGTGGGTCTGCGCCCCGGCGAAAAACTCTACGAAGAGCTGATGATGGACGAGGAGCAGGACAAGATGCGCTGCACCGTCCACAATAAGATCTTCGTGGCTCCGCCCCGGAACATCGACCTGGGCGAGTTCTACCAGCAGCTCCAGGAGCTGTCTGCCGCCGCCGAACACAACGACGACAGCGTGGTGGAGCAGTTGACAAAAATGGTGCCTACCTTTACCCCCACCCGCGAGAACCTCAAGCTGTAAAACCGCTGGCTGCACGGCACCTTTGCTGTGTAAAAATATATGAGAGGGATGTACAATCATGGAAAAGAAACCGTTTTTGACTGAGTCGATGGCTCAGGACATCATTCAGGACGTACCCACCCCCTTCCACGTCTATGACGAGAAGGGCATCCGGGAGAACGCCCGACGCATCAACAAGGCATTCAGCTGGAACAAGGGCTTCCGCGAGTATTTTGCGGTCAAGGCTCTGCCAAACCCCGTCATCCTCCAGATCCTGAAGGAGGAGGGCTGCGGCGTGGACTGCTCCTCTCTGACCGAGCTGATGCTCAGCGAAGTGTGCGGCTTCAGCGGCAGCGACATCATGTTCTCCTCCAACCAGACCCCTGTGGAGGACATGAAGAAGGCTTACGAGCTGGGCGCTTATATCAACCTCGATGACGCCACGATGGTGGACTTCCTCGACCGCGTGGCCGGTGTGCCGGAGAACATCTTCTGCCGCTACAATCCGGGCGGCACCTTCCAGCTGGGCGAGAGCAAAGAGGGCTTCCAGGTCATGGACAAGCCCGGCGACGCCAAGTACGGCATGACCGAGGAGCAGATGATCGACAGCTACAAGAAGCTGGCGGCAAAGGGTGCCAAAAACTTTGGCATCCACGCCTTCCTGGCCTCCAACACCATTTCCGACGCCTATTATCCTGAGCTGGCAGGCATCCTCTTCCAGCTGGCTGTCCGTGTCCAGAAGGCCACCGGCGTGCATATCGCCTACATCAACCTGTCCGGCGGTGTCGGCATCCCGTACCGCCCCGAGCAGACGGAGAACGACATCATGGCCATCGGCGAGGGCGTTCGCAAGAAGTTTGAAGAAATTCTGGTCCCCGCCGGCATGGGCGATGTCTCCATCTTCACCGAGATGGGCCGCTTCACCACCGGCCCCTACGGCGCTCTGGTAGCTACTGCCATCCACGAGAAGCACATCTATAAGGAATACATCGGTCTGGATGCCTGCGCGGCCAACCTGATGCGCCCCGCCATGTACGGCGCTTACCACCACATCACCGTGCTGGGCAAGGAAGATGCTCCCCACGACCACAAGTACGATGTGGTCGGCGGTCTGTGCGAGAACAACGACAAGTTTGCCATCGACCGTATGCTGCCCAAGATCGACATCGGCGACATTGTGTATATCCACGACACCGGTGCGCACGGCTCTGCCATGGGTTACAACTACAACGGCAAGCTGCGCAGCGCCGAGGTCCTGCTCTGCGAGGACGGCTCTCACCGCCTCATCCGCCGTGCCGAGACTCCCCGGGACTACTTTGCAACGCTGGACTTCCTGCCCTTCATGAAGCCGCTGCTGGGCGAGTACAACGACGACTGAGCACGCTTCTGACTCCATCACACCAGAATAAAGCGAGGAACGACGCAGATGTTTTTTGGATTCCAACTCACCTGTGGCCTGATGCTGGTCTTTTACGGCTATTCGGTCATGAAAAATCCACGGGTCTGGGGCGACCAGGGCCGTCAGGCCGTCAAGGCCGAAAACTTCCCCGAGTACTGCCGCCAGAACGGCCTGTTTTTCCTGAAAGCTGGCTTCATCATGGCGCTCATTGGTGCGCTGGACGCGCTGGTAACGCTTTCGGGTCTGCTGTACGTCCTGTTGTACCTGTTCGGGCTGGCGTTTGCGTTCTATCCGCTGACCCGCTGGTGCAAGGAGAACGAGGGCTTCTCGTGGCCCTGGCCCCGCGTCGAGAGCGAGAAAAAGCGCATCAAGAAACTGCGCCGGCAGCAGGAGGCCGAAAAGGCGGAACGAGAAGAAAAGTAAATAGCAAAAATAAGAGGCCGCTGTAAAAGCAACCTCTCAGTCTCACTTCGTTCGACAGCTCCCCTACCGAGGGGAGCCTCTGGCGAAGAGATTGGGCTTTCTGCCATGCCAAAGCCTCCCCTCGATAGGGGAGGCGGCACGGCGAAGCCGTGACGGAGAGGTTGAACACAGCGGCCTCTTTTTGTTTTCTTAAATCAAACCATTTTCTTTGCAGTAGTGGTAAATACCATCCTCTGCACAGGTGCCGCAGACCTCGCTGGCGATGGCTTTCAAATCGGCAGAGGCGTTGCCCATGGCAACGCTGTGACCGACAGCCTGAAACATTTCTATATCGTTGTTTCCATCGCCGAAAGCCATCGCGTCTTCCTTTGTCAGGCCGTAGTGGGCCAGTACCTTCCGGATGCCTGCGCCCTTACCGCCCGAGGCGGGGATGATGTCTACGGCCCTGTCCCACCAGGCGGCGATCTTTGCGCCGGTGGTGCCCTTGAGGATGGCGGGCCAGTCGCTTTCGCGGCAGCCCATCAGCAACTGGAAAACTTCACCTCGGGAGACGTCATCGAACTTATCGGAAATGACCGGTGCTCGTCCGCCGATGGCGTAATATGCCGTCAGATCGTCATCCGTTCCGTTGGAGAGCAGCTGCGTCCGTCCTGCAACCGACACCGGACGACCAAGCGCTGCGGCGTTTTGGATCAGCGTCTGCACATCCTGCGGCGGGATGGGGCTGGCAAAAATATCTCCGCGACGGTCGTAGCAGTAGGAGCCGTTGTAGGTGAGAAAGACGTCGAACTCCACGCCGTCGAATCTCGGCACAATGAGCGGAGAACGCCCGGTGGCGACGGCCAGCAGGATGCCGTTTTGCTGTAAGCGGCGCAGAGCGTCCAGTGTCCGTTCAGTAATACGCTTTTTCTCCATGTCGATGAGGGTGCCGTCGATGTCGAAAAAGATGATGCAGGGCTTGTGCATGGTGCTGTACCTCCAATGCAAAAAGAGGGGAGAGACTTACCTGCGGGTTTTGTGGTCAGGATACATCAGAATGCCTCCTTATAGTGCGTCGATGTCGGCCTGTAGTTTCTCGTAGAATTTCCCCAGATGGAGACCGTCGATGAAGCGGTGATTGACCTCCACCGACATCCCCAATTTCTTGCGGCCATTTTCCTCTGCATATCGGCCCCATGTAATGCGGGGGATATTGTCGTCCCGGTCAAAATCCCGCTCGTTGGTGCAGCCGGTCAAATCAAACCACGGTGTGCAGGAGATATAGATGAGGTTGTCGTTCTCTTCGTCTTGGTGAAGAAGGGTCTTCTGGGCAGCGCTTCTCGCCTGTGCGGAGGCACAGAACTCCGCAATGCCACCGACTTTTGGCAGGGTGACGATGTGAAACTGCTCACTGCCGGGTTTCAGGTCGGTCAGACTGGGAATGCGCTCATCCAGTAGCCACACCTCGCCGTCCCGGATGGCGTAGCGGAAATTCTTCACGCCGTTCACGGCGTCCGTCACGAGATACCCCATCGCGTAATAAAACGACAGATGCCGCTCCTTGACATAGCGGTAAAGGTTTGTTACATCCACCCGGAAGGTGACGCTGTAAAAAGGGTGGGAAACAGCGGAGAAAAACTCGAACAATTCAGCCCGCTCCCAGTGGGTCCTATCGACTTTTTCCATCTTACTTCTCCTCGGCGGGGGCCTGCTTATTTTTATCCAGCGTGTCGAACTGCTTTACGATCTGCGGGTCTTTCAGCTTGATGACCTTGCCGGAAAGGTAGTGGAGGGTATTTTCCTCAGGGATGTCGAGGAAGCTGATACGGACGGCGCAGAGGGCCTGCGTCTTGGTGCCGGTGCGCTCATTCATCTTGCGGTTGCCGTACTTGATGTCGCCCAGCACCGGCTTGCCTAGATAGGCCAGATGGGCGCGTATCTGGTGAGTGCGGCCGGTGATGAGGCCGATGCGGCAGAGGGCGAAGGGGCCAGCCGTCCGCAACACGTCCACATCGGTGATGATCTGCTTGCGGCGCTCGTCTTGGGACTGGTGGGCGTGGATGCTCACCTTGTTGTTCTTCTCGTCGTGCTCCCACCACGCGGTGAACCGTCCGCTCTGGGGGATGCCCACCGTGATGGTGTAATACTCTTTTTTGAGCAGGTCAGTGCGGATGATCTCGTTCATGTCCCGGAGGGCGGCGTAGCTCTTGGCCGCGATGACGAGGCCCTCAGTGCCGCGGTCGAGGCGGTTGCAGATGCCGGGCTTGAAGCGGTTCTCGCCCTGGGGGTCGTACTCGCCCTTCTGGGCCAGATACTGGGTGAAGGCGTCCACAAGGTTTGCGTCGCCGGTGCGGTCGCTGTGGCAGAGCAGGTGGGTGGGCTTGTAAAGGACGGCGATGTTCTCATCCTCGTAGATGACCGTCACCTTGGGCTGGTTCTGCTGCTTTTTGGGGGCGGGCTTGCGGGTTGGCTTTGCACCCTCAGGCGGGAAGAATTCGTCGTTGATGTAGAGCTCGATGAGGTCGCCGGCCTTGATGCGGTCTTCGGGTACACCCTTTTTACCGTTGACCTTGATGCGTTTGTTGCGGAAGCTCTTGTATAAAAGGCTGGTAGGGAAGTCACGGGTCACGCTCTGGACAAAGCGGGAGAGGCGGACACCCTCGTCGTTGGCGGTGGCAGTGTATTGTTTCATTCTGTTTTTCCTTAATTCAAGATGATTTCTGCCCTCTGTAGCAAGGCCCGGCCTTTTGCGCCAAGTTGGACTTTCGGCAGGTAGTAGAAAGTGGCCCGATTTGCCAATGGCTCTCCCTCTGGGAGAGCTGGCGAGCGAAGCGAGACTGAGAGGGCTGTTTGTACCTATAATAATCTACTCTCCCCGTGAAGTCAACGCAGAATATTTTCTGTCGGCTCTTGTCTTTTGCCGAAAATGGGGTACTATAAAAGAAACGACTATAAACAAAGGAGCGCAGCTATGGCAGGACAGAACATAAGCCACGAGGGTCACCGGCAGCGGATGCGCGCCCGGGTGGAGCAGTACGGGCTGGAAAGCCTCGCACCCCACGAGGCACTGGAATATCTGCTCTACATCACCAACGCCCGCCGGGATACCAACGGCATCGCCCACGCGCTGCTGGAGCGGTTCGGCAGCTTTGCCGGTGTGCTGGAAGCCAGTGAAGAAGAGCTCTGCCGTGTGCCGGGCGTCGGCCCGGCCAGCGCCCGGATGCTGCATCTCCTGCCCGAGGTGAGCCGGTACTACGAGCACAGCCGCACCAGCACCGAAGGTGCGCTGACCACCATCGAGCGGCTGGCGGCTTACCTGAAACCCCGCTTCGCCGGGGCAAAACAGGAGAAAGCCCTGCTCCTTTCGCTGGACAGCCGCAGCCGGGTAAAGAGCGTGTACTGGCTCAAAGAGGGGAACGCCCGGATGGTGAGTCTCGAGGTGAAGGATGTCGTCTCAGCGGCGCTCCGGGGCGGGACAGAAAGCGTCGTGCTCTGCCACAACCACCCCAACGGTGTGCCGCTGCCCTCCCGCGAAGACCTTGCCGCCACCGAGAACATCGTCCGTGCGCTGGGGCTGGTCAAGATACGCCTGCGGGACCACATCATCCTCGCCGAAAACGACTATTTCTCCATGCGGGAATCCAACCGCCTGCCTTTCTACGACTTCGAGACCGGCGCAATGTTACGCCCATATGGAAGAGAATGATTTACATTATAAAATAATTGTGGTATAATGGCTGCGAGAGATACAACTAATCGTAGTTTTGGAAAGGAGGGCTTTTTGTGGCAGAGGAAAAATTCCATCTGGTGTCGTCCTACGCCCCCACGGGCGACCAGCCGCAGGCCATCGCACAGCTGGTAGAGGGGGTAGAGCGGGGCGACCGCTGCCAGACCCTGTTGGGCGTCACCGGCAGCGGCAAGACCTTCACGATGGCGAACGTCATCGCCCAGTGCAACCGCCCGACGCTGGTGCTGGCCCACAACAAGACGCTGGCCGCCCAGCTCTGCACCGAGTTCCGCTCGTTTTTCCCGGACAACGCCGTGGAATATTTCGTCTCCTACTACGACTACTACCAGCCGGAGGCCTATATCCCCAGCACCGATACCTATATCGAAAAGGACAGCGCCATCAACGACGAGATAGACCGCCTGCGCCACTCGGCTACGGCAGCGCTGTCAGAGCGGCGGGACGTCATCATCGTCGCGTCGGTGTCCTGCATCTACTCGCTGGGCGACCCCATCGACTATCGCAGCATGGTCATCAGCCTGCGGCCCGGGATGCAGATGGAACGGGACGAGTTGTGTGAAAAGCTGGTGACGCTGCAATATGAGCGCAACGATGTCAATTTCATCCGCAATAAGTTCCGCGTCCACGGCGACATCGTGGACATCTATCTGGCTTATATGAGCGAGCTGGCCATCCGGGTGGAGTTCTTCGGCGACGAGATCGACCGCATCACCGAGTTCAACCCCCTCACGGGCGCCAAGCAGAACGTGGTCAAGCATGTTGCCATCTTCCCGGCCAGCCACTATATCGTCAGCGCCGACAAAAAGGCTGCCGCCATTGAAAAGATTCGCGCCGAGTGCGACGCGCAGGTGAAGCAGTTCACCTCGGAAGGTAAGCTCATCGAGGCCCAGCGCATCCAGCAGCGGACGAACTACGATATTGAGATGCTGACCGAGGTGGGTATCTGCAAGGGCATCGAGAACTATTCTGCCGTTCTGTCGGGCCGTGCGCCGGGCAGTATGCCCACGACTCTGCTTGACTATTTCCCGGACGACTTCCTGCTCTTCGTAGACGAGAGCCATGTCACCCTGCCGCAGGTGCGGGCCATGTACGGTGGCGACTACGCCCGAAAAAAGACGCTGGTGGAGTACGGTTTCCGTCTGCCGTCGGCCTTCGATAACCGCCCCCTCAAGTTCGAGGAAGTGGAATCCAAGCTCAACCAGATGATCTTCGTCTCGGCCACCCCCGGCGAGTACGAGCGGAAGAACAGCACCCAGGTGGCCCAGCAGGTCATCCGGCCCACTGGTCTGCTGGACCCGCTCATCTCGGTGCGCCCCGTAGAGGGGCAGGTGACTGACCTTCTGGGCGAGATAAACGCTCGCATCGAGCGGCATGAGCGCGTCCTGGTCACGACGCTGACCAAGAAAATGGCCGAAGACCTGACGGATTACTTCACCGAGCAGGGGATAAAGGTCAAGTATATGCACCACGAGGTGGATACCTTCGAGCGGATGGAAATCATCAAAGACCTCCGCCTCGGCACCATCGACGTGGTGGTGGGCATCAACCTGCTGCGTGAGGGCCTCGACTTGCCCGAGGTCAGCCTTGTGGCCATCCTCGACGCCGATAAAGAGGGCTTCCTCCGCAGCGAGACGAGCCTGATTCAGACCATCGGTCGCGCCGCCCGCAACGCGGAAGGTCTGGTCATCATGTACGCCGACGAGGTGACGGACAGCATGGACCGTGCCATCACCGAGACAGAACGCCGCCGCGCCATCCAGATGGCCTACAACGCTGAACACGGCATCGTCCCGAAGACTATCGTCAAGGCCATCCCGGATTCGATTGAGATCAGCGACAAGGCTGAGAATGCCAGGATGAACACCCGGCGGATGGGCAAGCTCGAGCGCGAAGCCGCCATTGACCGCCTGACCCGGGAGATGAAGGAAGCTGCCAAGCTGCTGGAATTTGAGCACGCGGCCTTCCTGCGCGACCAGATCGACCGCCTGCGCCGGGGCGAGAATCCCACTGTGGATTCCTCGGCAGAGACGGAGCGGAAGCAGAACCATGCACAGACACAGAGAAGAGGGAGAAAGTACCTTGGCAAACGATAAAATAGTCATCAAGGGTGCGCGGGAGCACAACCTGAAAAACGTGAATCTGACCCTCCCGCGTGAAAAATTCATCGTTATGACCGGCCTGTCCGGCTCGGGCAAGTCGAGCCTTGCCTTCGACACCATCTACGCCGACGGCCAGCGCCGCTATGTCGAGAGCCTGTCCAGCTATGCCCGGATGTTCCTTGGCCGGATGGACAAGCCCGATGTGGACGAGATCACCGGCCTGTCTCCGGCCATTTCCATCGACCAGAAGACCACCAGCCACAACCCCCGCTCCACCGTGGGTACCGTGACGGAAATTTACGATTATCTGCGCCTTTTGTACGCCCGCGTGGGCGTGCCGCACTGCCCGGTGTGTGGGCGGGTCATCAGCCAGCAGAGCGTGGATGAGATGGTGGACGCTGTGCTCAAGCTGGAAGAGGGGACGAAGTTCCAGGTCCTCGCGCCTGTCGTCCGTCAGCGCAAAGGCACTCAGCAGAAAGAGCTGGACGCCGCTCGCCGCGCCGGTTACGCCCGCGTAAAAATCGACGGCAATATGTACGACCTCGACGAGGAGATCGCGCTGGAAAAGAACATCAAGCACACCGTGGAGATCGTCGTTGACCGTCTTGCCATGCGCAAGGGCATCCGCGGTCGTCTGGCTGACTCGCTGGAAACGGCGCTTGCCCTCACCGGCGGCGTGGCTGAGGTGGATGTCATCGGTGGCGAATGTATGACCTTCAGCCAGAATTTCGCCTGCCCTGAGCACGGCATTTCCATCAGCGATTTGTCACCCCGGCTCTTCTCCTTCAATAACCCTCTGGGTGCCTGCGAGAAGTGTACCGGCCTCGGCACCTTCATGCGGGTGGACGAAGAGCGCATCCTGCCCAACCGGGACCTCTCGATTCGGGAGGGGGCTGTCAAGGCCAGCGGCTGGTACTACGCCGAAGGCTCTGTAGCCGAGATGTATTATCTGGGACTGGGCAAAAAATACGGCTTTACGCTGGATACGCCCATCAAAGAAATGAGCACCGAGGCCGTCAACGCCCTGCTCTACGGTACCAACGAAGAAAAAATCGAGATGCACCGCACGAATGAGTTCGGCAGCGGCGTCTATTATAATACCTTTGAGGGCATCGTCGAGAACCTCGAGCGCCGCTTCCGCGAGACGAACAGCGAGTGGATGAAGGAGGAGATCGGCAGCTTCATGTCGGGCGTCGAGTGTCCCGCCTGCCATGGCAAGCGCCTGAAACCGGTGGTGCTGGCTGTGACCATCGGCGGCAAAAACATCAGCGATTTCTGCGAAATGTCGATTCGGGACGAGCTGAAATTCATCGCCGACAATGAGCCGAACCTGACCGAAAAGCAGAAGCAGATCGGCGGCCAGATCATGAAGGAGATCAAGAACCGCCTGCAGTTTTTGCAGAGCGTGGGCCTCGATTACCTCACACTGGCCCGGTCAGCAGGCACCCTGTCCGGCGGCGAGAGCCAGCGCATCCGCCTGACCACCCAAATCGGAAGCGCTCTGTCGGGTGTGTTGTACGTGCTGGATGAGCCGTCCATCGGCCTGCACCAGCGCGACAACGATAAACTCATCGCAACGCTGAAAAATCTCCGCGACCTCGGCAATACGGTCATCGTGGTCGAGCACGACGAGGATACCATGCGCAGCGCCGATTATATCGTGGACGTCGGCCCGGGCGCGGGCGTCCACGGCGGCGAGATCGTGGCCGCAGGCTCCGTCAAGGACATCTGCAAGGCCAAGCGCAGCATCACCGGCGACTATCTGTCGGGCCGCAAGCGCATCGAGGTGCCGCAGACCCGCCGCCCTGGCAACGGCAATTTCCTCACGGTGAAGGGTGCGCGCGAAAACAATCTGCGCAACATCGACGTAAAATTTCCGCTGGGCGAGTTCGTCTGCGTGACGGGCATCTCCGGCTCGGGCAAGTCGAGCCTCATCAACGAGATTTTGTATAAGACCCTCGCCTGTGAGCTGAACGGCGCCCGCTCCCGCGCTGGCAAGTGCGATGGGGTAGAGGGCCTCGAGTTCGTGGATAAGGTCATCGGCATCGACCAGCAGCCCATCGGCCGCACGCCCCGCTCCAACCCCGCCACCTATACCGGCGTGTTCAATGACATCCGCACGGTCTTTTCCCAGACGCAGGACGCCAAAATGCGGGGCTACGGCCCGGGACGGTTCAGCTTCAACGTCCGGGGCGGCCGCTGCGAGGCCTGCGAGGGCAACGGCATCCTCCAAATCGAGATGCACTTCCTGCCGGACGTCTACGTTCCCTGCGAGGTCTGCAAGGGCGCACGCTACAACCGCGAAACGCTGGAAGTCAAGTATAAGGAAAAGACCATCTCTGACGTGCTGAATATGACCGTGGAAGAGGCGGTCGTCTTCTTCGCCAACCAGCCGAAAATCGCCCGCAAGCTGCAGACGCTGTTGGACGTGGGCCTGGGGTATGTCACGCTGGGGCAGAGCGCCACGACCCTTTCGGGCGGCGAGGCGCAGCGTGTCAAGCTGGCCAACGAGCTGGCCCGCCGCAGCACGGGTAAGACCGTGTATATTCTCGACGAGCCGACTACCGGCCTCCACATGGCTGATGTCCACCGCCTCATCGAGGTGCTGCAGAAGCTGGTGGATGCAGGCAACACCGTCATCGTCATCGAACACAACCTCGACCTCATCAAGTGCGCCGACTACATCATCGACCTCGGCCCCGAGGGCGGCAGTGCCGGCGGCATCATCGTCGCCGAGGGTACGCCGGAGCAGGTGGCCGAGGTGCCGGGCAGCTTTACCGGCCAATACCTCAAGCCCTTGCTGGAAAAGGACGCGAAACTCCGCGCAGAGGGCAAATAAAGCAGTATAAAACAGAGCCGCAGTCTCCCAAAAGACTGCGGCTCTGTTGTTTGCAAAAGTTCCAGATATAACAAAAAGTTCTTCAGTCTCTCGACTGAAGAGCTCTGGTCCAGCAAGACTGGACAAATCCGAACTTTTTTCCTCCGCCGAATCGGCGGTCAAAGTGTCCTCAAAACGGACGGTTTGGGTGCCATCCTTGTAGTTGAACGTAATCAACATCCGGTCATCGTACAGGAAAATGGCATTCACAAAAATTTCAATTAGCGCTTTCCGCTGTTTTTTCTGCGAAATATCGAACTTTCTAAATTTCAGCAGCCAGAACCGGATGAAATCTTCGTTGAAGCTGGGCTTCTTCAATTTTTCATCTGCAATTTTTGCAGTCAGCTCATCCTTCTGAATTTCCAGCGCTTCCAGACGTTCTTTCGTTGTCCGGGTGTACAAGCCCATCCTCAATGGCTTTCATCAGGTTGTCCAGCTTCTTGTCTACTTCCCGGAGCTGCTTTTCCAGCAGCGGGATCGTGGTATTCTCCTGATTCTGTACATCCATGACCAGTTGAACGATCTTGTCGATCACCGCATCGTCCTGAATCAGCTTCATGGTTTCCCGGACGACCAGTTCTTCCAGCCAGTCCTTCTGCACGGTCTTTTTATTACAGCCCTTGCGCCGCTTGACGTTGGCGCACTTGTAATAATAGTAGGTGCGCCCAGTGGCACTGGTTCCGCTTTCGCCGAACATCAGAGCACCGCACTTGCCGCAGAACAGCTTGGTGGTCAGCAGATATTCCTCGTCTGCTTTGCCACAGGCAGGGGCGCGCTTATTCTTGTCCATACGCTTCTGCACCCGGTCAAACAGGTCTTTCGGAACGATAGCCGGAATTGCATCTGGTACAACGATGTCTCGAAAAGACAATTCACCAATGTAACGACGGTTCTTCAACATGGTGTTCACGCTGCTGTGGGTCATTTTGCCGCCCTGCATATTGCGGACGCCTTTGTCGTTGAGGAAGTTTACGATCTTCACCATCTTATCGCCGTTGTCATACCGCTGAAAGGCTTCCAGCACCAGTGGCGAGGTCAGCGGGTCAAGGTGATAAAACTTTTCCTCGTCGATTTTGTAGCCAATGGTTCCTGTGCCGCCAGTACACTTCCCTTTCAGAGCATTTTCGGTTTGGCCTCGAATGACCTTTTCGGAAAGTTCTGCGGAATAGTATTCAGCCATACCTTCCAGAAGGGTTTCCACCAGAATGCCCTGTGAGCCCTCGGCAATGGGTTCCATGACGGAAATCAGATGAACGCCGTTCTTTTCCGCATAGTCCGTGCATTCCCGAATCTGCCCTTCGATGGATTCTTCACGCTGGTTATCCGATGAATAGCGGGCGTAAATTACGGCGGTCATAGGCTCACTTCCTTTTTCTTATCGAACAGACGGGTAGCTTTTTGCATACTTGTAAATCTGCCGTGCACAGTCAAGGCTCATTTTGCTGGAATCGTTGTGTTTGAGCCATGCATTCACATTGCCCGGATTCAGCTTCAAGTCCTTGTAAAGACGATAATTCGTCAATTTCTTTTTTTGCTGAAGTTCCAATACCCGGCGATGGATCAGTTCTTTTGTGTCATTGTCCGCAAGGGCGGCATCCCGTACCGAACAATAGCTGCGCCAAACCTTCAAATAGCCTTCCGGCAGTTCATGGGACTGGTTTTCTAAAAGCAGCAGCATTTGCGCCAGCGAATAGCGATTAGAAAGCTGCTCATATTCCGCAACAACCGTGCTGTTCGCAGTATAACGGAGCAACAGATCTACTTTATCAAAGGTCAGCGCATAGAGAAACAGCGGTTCTTTCAAGCGAGGATTTTCGGTCATGCAATCTGCCAGCTTATGGACACTTACCGTCTGAATCCCGGAAAGCTCTGCCACATACTGCTTCAAAAAGCCTTCGAATGTCAGCTTTCGCATGGTCTCCACCTCTCCACATACTCCTGATAGCGGATATAGAAATCCCGATACCGCCAGTCGTTCAAGATGCTGGCTCGCAACTCATCTTCATCCGTTGCAAGGTGTTCCAGCAAATCCCAATCCAACGAATTCCGCACAGCCTCGCTCTCTACGTCTGCCTTGTCGGTGTCCCGGAAAGAGCACAGCTTTGCAATCACCAAGTCCTCCAGACTGGGTGTATAGAACTGCACCTTTGTACCACCAAAGGGTAGCGGCTGAAGCCGGTCTTGGAAGTTATACGGGAAATTGTCGATGTAGGCTTCCACATCGGTGTTGATGTCGTACTTGCCAAGCAAACTGTACAGTTCTTTCGGAACGCTCAAGGCATCAATGTCATGAGTAGCGCGGTTCAGCTTGCCCAACAAAATGAACGCACTGCCGCCTACAATCACCATCTGATAGCGGTCGTTATTGTCGATCATCAGGTCTGCGTCTTCGTCCAGACGTTCCAGACGCTTGCGGAGGTCATCTAAGATCATCTTTTCCATAAAACAGCCTTTCTTATTTTCAATAATAGTATTTTCTAAAACCATTTTACAGGAAAGAAATCTGATTGTCAAGCACATCACCTAATTTCAGTTGCCAGTCCAAGATATTGTAATCTCCCTGCCCACCGTCTCGCAACGGACTTCCATCCAGCTTTGCAAACCTTTAAGCGCATCACACCATTTATGGAAGATTTCTCCATTCCTTTCTATTTGTTCATCCCATCGAACTATCATCCCATAATCCCCAAATTCAAGGTATATATGAGATAATACATCCTTAGGCTCCATATCACCATCATAAGGTTTTTTCGCAAAGCGTTTAATTGGCTCAATCGTATCCAGCAGGCATAACATAAACTGTAATGGGTAATTTTTGATGGATAACTTGTTTTCACTATGTTCAGTATACAAAAGCGGACTTAATCCATAAGCTTGATACAATTCTGTATCTCTTTCGCCTCCCATCCATATATTATGACAGATAATCGCATCTGCCACATATGCTGCGTGAGAAATTTGCCACGGATGCCATACAAGGCCACAGCTTACTTTTGTATGGTCATTGTTAGGATTCCAATATTTCAAGAAATTTTTCACAAATCGATCAAAGAACAGATATCCTGCTAAAATACCATGCTCACACGACCCACTATTAGCACGATAATAGAAATAGTTCTTTATCAAATTTTCCGAAAATCTTTGAGGAATGTTGTTCTTTCGATATGGGAAGTTTCCATATGGCGAATATGTAATATCGAGTTCTCCCAAATAATATTCTAGGTTTTTCTGTCGCTCTGTTGGATTTTCCCGTATCTTCGCTTGTTCTATACAACTTGCAACATCATGATACAATACTGTCAAATACCACGTATAGAGATAATTGTAGCTTACCTTATTATCTTGCTTATACCATCCATCATATTTTTGTTGGGGCAAAAAAGTTTGCAAGGACTGTTCAATTCTCTTTTGAATCGCCGAATTATTTCCGATAAAAGTCATTCCCACTAAATATAGTGAAACAGTATGTAGATGTTTTCCTTCGCTCAAATATTTATCAAGAAAATCGAACATCATACATTCATCTTTTCCACCTAATTTATAATGCTTAGAGATAAACTCTTTGCAAATATTATGTCCATCACTCACGCTCTCCATTTGGATTATCTCATCAGGGATTTTAATTCTATAATACGATTTTTCCCCACTTTGAATTAAATTTTCAAATAAATCATATATTGTTTTCATTTGATATTCTCCTTTTCATCCTACCCACATAGCAGGACGAACTCCTCCGATTTTATCAACATCTTTTCCAGTTGCGAGAAGATAGCCGCCTTCAGTTACTATTGTCGCACGATCAGCTTGCGTTCCCGGCGTTCTTAACCACCACCAGTCCTTCATACTTCTTTTTTCTGTTGAAGCAAAATATCTATTTGTCTCGTAAAAACTTAGAACAAAAATTTTATCTACCGTGTCATTTCCTGCTTCTATATTATTAGACGAATTGTTTTTATTTTTCAGTAAATTCTCGGAAATCAGTGTTTTCTCCTGTTCAGTAAAAAATTTTGCATAAAAAATTGTATTCAGCCACTCTCTCAGATCCGAAGCCTCCCATGTAATTCCTTTCAATGTCTGATGATATTTTTTGTGTGCTAAAATATTTTCACTCACAATGAGCTTTTTTCCATTTTCCTCAGCTAAAACGATCCACTTGATTTCTCCATCAATTTCCAAATCGCCATCATTACACCTACCCAAAGTAACAACATCTCCAAGTCTTGCCGTCAAGATACGCTGGCGTTCAACATCAAACTTCTGCTTTTCAATCAGTTCATCTACATTCTTATATCCTAAAATACTTTCAAATAATTCATTTGCTTTAATATAGTCTTTCTGCTTTTGAAATTCTAATGCTTCTACATAGACAGCTTCTTTTTCTTCAGTAATTACTTTTTCTTTATGTACGTTGTACAAATAAATTGTTATCACGCTCCCAACCGCAATCGTCATCATCACTATTCCTACGATTGCCAACTTTTTCTTGATTTTTTTAATTCTTTGTAGTTGCTCATATTTTCTAGTTTTATCTAGCTTTACAATGCTTTTGTATTCGCTTTGCACCTCTCGATATTGAGCCGTTTGAAACCGATTTAATTTTTCTTGTGCGCTTACGATTTGTTTTTCTATTTCTTTTCGAATTTGGGAAATAGTCATATCATCACAGATAAGTTCAGAAATTCCCACTTCAGTAAGATCATCTTTTAACTTATTTATTAAGGTTGCATTTCGATTGACCTCTGATTTTTGAAATGCGGGCTTCAATTTTGTACTGCCACAATATACCAGAAGATTCACTAGCTTTTCTGATGTATCAGAATTTCCCTTGCTTCTATTTATTGATCTTACCATGTTTTGTAGCGCAGCTATTCGTGCACGGTAGTAACCATATAGATAATCTCGCTTCTTTTGTAGAGTAGTGTTAATTGATGCCTCTGACGTACTTGATATGAGATATCCTACTAAGCATTTACATGGCTGTGACATAACAGCAGTTCCCATAATTCCAAACATTCCGAACTCATCCATTATGTCCTGTGGAAGTGCCATAAGAAACGGAATCTCCATCAGTCCAACTACAAGTGTCAATCCAACTACTTGCTCAAAAAGTTCAAGACTTCCTTTTTCTTGTACTTTTATTGTCATACGCATACAAATTATAATCAATGCTATTATGCTTCCAATGAACGGCATCATTTGGAAGCCATCTTTGAAAATCAAAACCATTTCAATAATGGAGGCCATTACAAATCCTAAAGCAAAAAATCCCTCTATTAAATACCATATCAACATCCCCATCTAATTATCTCTCCTTGTCGCTTTATTTGTTTAACACCATAACACTTGCATCATCCACCGACCCATTTTCTACAGCCTGGTCTATCAGCTTTTTACAGAATTCCACCTTATCATCTGCCGCACAATAAATATCTTCCATTTCATCAATGCTTACATAGTCGTGGATACCATCCGATGTGACAATCAGCGTATCCTGTCCTGAAATATCAATCTGTTTCAATTTCAGCAAAACCGGACTGCCTGCACCAAAACAGGCTGTGATCTCATTTTTGCGCTCAAAGGATTCCGCCGTGAAAGAGTCCAGTTGTCCGGTTGCCAGCAAGTATTCCAGCGTAGTATCATCCCGTGTCAGTTGCTTCAGGTATTTTCCGTTGACTATCGCATATACTCGTGTATTGCCCACATAAGTAATTTTTGCAGAATCCTCGGTAAAGTCCACCATGGCCAATGTTGTTGCCATCCCAGCAAAGGCTTCATCCGCCCGTGAGCATTCAATTAGTTTTCGATTGATTTCCGTCAAATTTTTAATCATATGGTCACATTTTCCCAGTTCCTCCGCAACGAATTGGGATGCCACCGCACCGGCATTATTTCCACCAACACCATCTGCAACCGCCACAAAGCCCTCTGTGCATTCACATTCATGTATGCCCATAGACAGAATTTCTGATTCAAAACTACTCTGTCCTCATTCTGGGCTTTCTGCACACCTTTCTGGGTTGCCGCATAGATTTTCATCGTTTCACCTCAGGAACATTTCAGCTCCGGTGGCAGAGCATCCGCTTGGATCTCATCAATTTTCAGAGTTGCATTTTCAAAAATCTCGTGGTCGAAAAGATATCGTGCCAGCGGATTGATGAGATAGTTTTCGACAATATTGCCAATGCCACGACCACCATTCGACAGGTTAGCAAGTGCCTTTTCTTCCAGTGTCTGATAAGCCGCATCCGACAAAGACACCGCAATGCGCTTTTCACTTTGAAGATTGTGGATGATTTTATCCACCTGCGATTTCAAAATACGAGCTGCAACCTCTGGGCAAATATAATCGAACACCACGATATTTTCACCGATACGATTCAAAATTTCCGGGCGGCCCAAATCCAGCTTGAAATAATTCTCGATAGCATCCCGGACACGCACAGACATCTCCTGATACGGTATATCGCTGGTCACATTGGCCTCCCGTGTACCGTCTGCACCGCGCGTATAAATGCCAAGATTGCTGGTAAATATGATGATTGTTTCCGAGAAATAGACAGTATTCCCTTGTCCATCGGTCATGCGACCATCTTCCAGAATCTGAAGGAACTTATCCAGAATCGATGGGTGTGCTTTTTCGATTTCGTCAAACAACAGGATAGAGAAGGGGTTCTTTTTGACTGCATTTGTGAGCTGACCACCTGCTTCATAGCCAACATAGCCCGGAGGCGCACCGAGCAGTTTCTGGTCGCTATGGCTCTGGGAATATTCGCTCATGTCAAAACGAATGCAGCAGCTCTCATCCCCGAACAGAAGTTCTGCCAACGTTTTGGCTGTTTCCGTCTTGCCCGTACCGGTAGGCCCTGCATAAAACAGAACACCCTTCGGGCGACTGTGCGACGAGCCCTGCAAGCCGGACATTCCGGTGATAGCACGCTTGATAACATCCAGCGTTTTGGAGATGGCATAGTCCTGCCCCTTCACACGGGCTTCAAAGATCTTTTTTGCATTTTTGATTTCTTCCAACTGCAAGGTCTTCCAAGGATTCTCCTTGATGCCGTACTTATACAGGTCAATGACATCGCACATATCCCGCACCGCAATGCGCTCATTTTTGCAAAGTCTACGCAGACCGTTGATCTCCGTGAAGCTGAAACCATCCGTCAGCGCCACGAACCGATCTTGAATCTTTTCCAGTTCTTCTGGGTGAGCGGTATAATACTCTTTTTCTTCCTCGTAAATATCTTTTGCAAAGAAACTGGGGAAGTTTGCGCCCTTCACCAGCACTTCCCGTTCTTCTCTGGATGGATAGGTAACAGTAATCGTTTTGACATTGGGATTTTGCAGATAGAACCATGCTGGCAGGTCGTTCGTCTTGTTTACGATCAGCACCAGCAGATTTTTCAGGGTGCTGCCGTTTTCTGTCCGCACATCCTTCGCTTCCAAAGATGCTTGTAGCAACAGAGTAAAACTATCCACTTCACTCTGGTCCATATTATCCGGTTTCACGATATACCGGGATGCAAAGTTCATGATAATAACAGATGCTTCCCGGTTCTGGGTCAGTGCGGAGTAGGCAATATCCGAAGCGGTGTTATTCCTGCCCTTAAAAGTGCACTTGATTGTATGATTATCGACAGGGGCATTCACCAGCTTTGCAAAGGCTTTTGTGTATTCTTCCTCGCAATTATTATAAAAACCCCGCAGACTATCGTAAAAGATAATATTTTGGTATCCGGAATCCTTGAAAAAGAAATGCAGATACTCCGACAGCCGCAGAATGCTTCCCTTCGGGGTACTTCCTTCCTGCGGATACTGGTAGGAATCCAGCACATCGCCCTCTAAAATCAGCAAGGGCTTTATTTTTGAGAAAATTTCAAGTTCTTTATGCCATTTTGAAATGTAGTCACTCATATTATCATCCCCATAAGATGTTTCTCACGTTTTTGTGCTTCCGGGATATTGATTTATCGCTCGTACTGATAATTTCTTGGAAATTGCCTTTTTCTCAACGGTACTTCCTTGCTGGCAATATACCCTGCAATTCTGCGAAATGCTTTCAAATTTTGTATCTGCTCCTAGAATACACAGGTGTAATTTTTTCTTTATCGGTGTTTCCACCGATTTACTAAATGCGCCTGCTTCTATTTTCATCACACTCTTCGGAATTACCAATTGTGTAAGAAGGGTATCTTTGAAAGCATTGGCACCAATATATTCCACGCCATCTTCTATTTTTGCGCTTTCTAAATAACGGCACTGTTCAAAGCACATATACGGAATCTTTTTTATATTTTGGGGAATTGTTATTTTTCTCAGTCCAGTGCCAAAGAAACAAGCCTTTCCAAGTACTTCTACTGATTCCGGCAGTTCAATTTTATCCAGATGAGTACAACCCCAAAATGCTTCTCTACCAATATATCTCAGCGTATTTGGCAGCTTAACTTCAAGCACATCTTTGTTTTGAAATGCCTTTTCTGCAATTCCAACCACTGTTTGTCCTCGAATCATTGCAGGGAGTACATATACATCTGCATTTTCCTCCGCCGCCAAAACTGATTGTATCTCAATTCCGCCGGGAACTTCTCTATACTGATACTCATTTGTTCTAATCAACGGAATATCATGGATATTCCGTTCTATGGCATTTTCGATTTTTATGTCCAAGGGTTCATCGGATTTTTTCTTTGCTTCTTCCAATTCGTGAACCATTGCCTGTTGTGAACCGATATCCACTATCTCTTTCCCACTTATTTCATTGATGAATCGTGAGAAGTACATCAGTTGTTTTCTCTTGAAAAGTATCCTCTCTATTTCACTGGAAACATCGGTGTACAAGGGGTACAAACGAGATAAAATAGAAATGAGGGGCGATAGAGCGGAAATGTCAGATTTTCCACTCTATCTGAACACGGTCGCTGGTGGCCTTGATTGTAGAGATCAAACCATCGGCGGCTTTTCTTTTGTCGTCAAAATCTATGCTGTCCCAGTTATCGAGATAATAGGATAACTTCTTTATCTGCTGGGGAGATATGGTTTCAACGCTCAATTCGGCGATTGCCTTTGAAATAGTCTGGCGTCGGGTGTCCAGTTCTTCAATTTTTTTGTTGGCGTAGGCAAGCAAGGTCGCATTGGCTCCGGTTAGCGTATCCAGCAGCTTTTCAATTTCTGCCTCCACCTGTGCCAGCTCCACTTGATAGGCGGTCAGTTTCGGATTGACTTTTTCCTCTCTACCGTGGAGTATCTGAAAGTCTTTGAACTTTTCCTGCATGGCCGAGAAAATGAATTGCTCAAATTCTTCTTTGCGGATTTTCCCGCAGCCCGGACAGCCTTTGTTTTCCGTCCGTTTGGTACAGCGGAAATATCCGGTGCTGTTTGGTACATGGGTGGCTTTCAGAGCATACCCACAATGCCCGCATTTGACTTTTCCGGCCAGCCAAGTATTTTTCGGTTTCCGTCCCTGCTGGAATGTGGTATTTGCCATAAGTTTTTTCCGGCATTTCAGCCATGTGTCAGAGGAAATGAGTGCTTCGTGGGGAGCGATAACAAGTATCTGGTCTTTTAAGCACCTGTCCTTGTCCTCCTTCACATCCCGCCCCTGATAGAGATAGCAGCCGTTTGTTCCGGCAAAGTCGGAAGCGTCATTGACAATCGCTGCGCCCTGGCTCTTGAAAAATTCGTACAGCTCCAAATCGGCCTGTGCGTAAACGGGGTTTCTTAAAAGCTGGGAAAGAAATGTACGGAACATGGATTTGCCATAAATTTTTATGTCATGTTCCTCGAAGTATCGGGTAATATCTCCGAAGGAGGTTTCCGGTTCAGCGTACATTTCAAACATCAGCCGAACATGGTCGGCGGCTACGGGGTCGGCAACCATTTTCTTTGTGCGGATACCCTCTACCACAGTAGGCTCTAACTGATAACCGTATGGTGCCTGTCCGCTCATGTGAAAGCCTTTCAGGCACCGTGAATAGTAGGCGTCTGTGA
>OGFR01000191.1_pt1 | contig 62681 bp, 53 predicted proteins | sample 1571001 | NCBI WGS metagenome assembly OGFR01 (sample SAMEA2582064, study PRJEB24529) | metagenome | biome: Human gut stool | place: China | collected 2011 | reverse complement strand
ACCGCAACGGCGGCTACACCCGCATCATCAAGATCGGCGCTCGCCGCGGCGACGCAGCTGAGATGGCAGTTCTGGAGCTGGTCTGATCTGCTCTGACTGTTTATAACAGTTTTTTAAGAGACTATCGTATTTTGTACGGTAGTCTCTTTTTTGCTTTCTCATTTTCAGGTGTTGGCATTGCGCCCGGCCCGTGGTATACTGACAATAGCATGTTTTCGGCCTTTGGCCGGACAAGTTTTCCACACAGAGGAGGCGCAGCGGTTGAAACATCCGAATCATTTTGGCCGGTGGTTGGCTTGCGTGCTGCTGTGCCTGCTTCTGGCAGGCTGCAGCATGCCCGGCGAACAGGTGCAGGTGGAAGAGCTTCTGCGTGCGCCCAAGCTTTCCGGCGATTACGGCGATGTGCAGACTGCCCTGAACGACTGGCTGGGGGAGAGCGCACAGCTCAAATATCCCATGCAGGGCGACCTGCTTTCGCCTTTCCTGCTGCAGGATCTGGACGGTGACGGCAGGCAGGATGCCGCCGTGCTTTACACCACCGCCCAAAGCTCCAACGTGTGCATTGCCATCCTGCAGAAGGATGATGCCGACATCTGGCATGTGCGCCAGAACGTAGAGGGCCTTGCGGACACGGTAGAGTCGGTGGGGCTGGCCCAGCTGCAGCCCGGCGATGCCACCCAACTGGTGGTGGGTTATACAGCGGCACAGGGCGACCATTATCTGGCTGTGTATTCCTACACCGACGGCGTGCTTTCCACGATCCTGGAGCAGCAGTACCAGCAGTATCTGGTGGAGGATATCACCGGCGGCGGCAATCAGGACCTGATCCTGATGTCTACGCTGGAGGACGGCGGCGTGCAGATCGAACTGCTGACCGTGGATAAAGAGGGCAGCTTCCAGCAGGTGGCTGTTATGGGCCTTTCCGCCAATCGGTTCGCCGGCTGCGCCTCGGTGGCGGCGGGTGTGGGTGCGGACGGCAGACATTATCTGGTGCTGGATGGCTGGACCGGCATTTCCGGCAACAATCTGGCCAGCGTGCTGCTGCGTTTTGACGAGGACACGCAGCAGATGGTGCCTGCCGATCAGATCAGCACCGAAAAGCTTTACACCGCTTCCCTGCGCAATGTGCCCAGTCTGGTCAGTCAGGATCTGGACGGCGACGGCATCGTGGAGATCCCCACTCAGCCGGACGAAGCGGGCCTGCTGAACATGAGCCAGAGCCGCCGCATGGATTTTATCGTGTGGATGGACTATACCAGCCCGCACCCGGAAAAAAGCTTCGGGCTGCTGGACGAAGAGACCAACTGCTATATCGAGCTGCCCATGGAGTGGGAGGGCAACCTCAAACTGACCGACAGCGAACAATATGATGGTGCAGTGGAGCTGCGCACGATGGACGAAGACCAGCTGGTAATGACCCTGCGTCTGGTGCGCACCACCTCCAGCCTGAAGGGCTGGACCCGCCTTGGCATCGTGGCATCCCGCCAGATGCAGGCGAAGCTTGCCCCGGATGTGGAGATCCGTGATAAAAATTATCGCCTGTCCAAGGCGCTGTATCTGCTCAACTAAAGAACGGAGGAACAGTTCATGGTACGAGTGCTTGTCGTTGAAGATGAAGCCAACATCCGCGAGATGATCGCGCTGAACCTGCGCCTTGCGGGCATGGAGGCTGTGGAGGCCGAAAGCGCCGAGGCGGCTCTGCCGCTGCTGGAGAAGAAGCCGGGCTGCGATGCGGCCATTCTGGATGTGATGCTGCCGGGCATGAACGGTTTCTCCCTGTGCGAGACCATCCGCCGCACCGATCAGAAGATCGGCATTATCATCCTCAGCGCCAAGGGACAGGAGCAGGACAAGATCCGCGGCCTTTCTATTGGTGCCGATGACTATATGACCAAGCCTTTCAGCGTAAGCGAACTGCTGGCCCGTGTGAAAGCGCTGTGCCGCCGCGTCGGCCGTACTGCAGGCGGGGACGAAAAAGAAAAGGAAAACCCGCTGGGGATGCTCACCAGCGGCGAATTTGTGCTGGACGAGAACCGCCGCGTGCTGCTCAAGGCAGGCCAGCCTATTGAGCTGACGCAGGTGGAATTCCAGATCATGGAGCTGTTCTTCCGCAACCCCGGCATTGCGCTGGTGCGCGAGAAGATCTTGAAGGGTGTCTGGGGTGAGAACTACTTTGGTGACGTGAAGATCGTGGATGTGAACATCCGCCGTCTGCGCATGAAGGTGGAGGATGAACCCAGCCATCCCACCCATATCCTTACTGTGTGGGGCTACGGCTACAGATGGGAAGAATGAGAAGCGGGATCACCCGCCGGTGGCTGCGGGGCAATCTGCTCATCACCGTGCTGCTGGTGCTGCTGGCCGAAACCATGTTCCTGTACAACTACACCCGCAGCTATTATAACAGCGTGCAGCAGACCATGTACCGGCGGTTCTCTTCGGTGTCCGGCCAGCTGAAAATGTACACCGGCGATACGGTGCAGAGCACGGCAGCTACCCGCAGCGTGGCCCTGCGCCGCATGGTGGAGCAGTTTGCCGATAAGGACAAATACGAGTTCATGCTGCTGGACAGCTATGGCGGGGTCATTGCGTCCTCCAGTGGCACAAATGCGGACGGCATTGTGACCGGCACCGACTTTGAGCAGGCGCAGGAGGCTTCTGATGGCCTTGGTGTGGCGGTCTACCGCACCCAGTCCGGTGAGCTGGTGATGGCGGCCTGTTATCTGGTGCCCTATGCCGCCGAGGATGTGGCGGCGATGCGTCTTGTCACCAGCCTGACCCTTGTGGGAGCGCAGATCAAGAACGCCATCGCGGTAAGTGTTGTGATCGCGGCGGTGATCCTTGCTTTCACCGTGATGTCCGGCCTGTACTTCATCCGCAGCATCGTGGTGCCGCTGGGGCAGGTGGAGCGCACCGCAGCCAGCATCGCCCGGGGTGAGCTGGATGTGCGCCTGCCGGTCACTGGCAACGAGCACGACGAGGTGGACCGCCTGCGCGGCACCATCAACCAGATGGCCGAAGGGCTGGAAGAGACCGAGAAGATGAAGAACGAGTTCATCAGTTCCGTCTCTCACGAGCTGCGCACGCCGCTCACCTCCATCCGGGGCTGGGTGGAGACCCTGCGCACACTGGACGACCCGGCAGACGAGAACTACCGCAAGGGCCTTGAGATCATCAACAATGAGACGGGCCGCCTGTACAACATGGTGGAAGAGCTGCTGGATTTCAGCCGTCTGCAGAACGGCCGCATCCGTATGGACTGCCGCCCGCTGGACCTTGTGGCAGAGCTGACCGATGCGGTGCTGTTCTGTGAAGCACGCATCCAGCGCGAGGGCCTTGTGCTCAGCTACACCGAGCCGGAGGAGATGATCCCGGTCTATGCCGACCCGGACCGTCTGCGGCAGGTGTTCATCAATATCATGGACAACGCCATCAAGTACTCGGCCCCCGGCGGGCGCATCACGGTCAAGCTGTGGGCGGGCGAATACAAGGCTTTTGCGGAGATCATCGATCAGGGCCGCGGCATCCCGCCGGAAGACCTTGAGAATGTCAAGACCAAGTTCTACAAGGGCAGTAATTCGGTGCGCGGCAGCGGCATCGGCCTTGCGCTGGTGGATTCCATCATGACTGCACTGGACGGCACCATGGACATCAAGAGCACGCTGGGCCGCGGCACAGTGGTCACACTGGGCTTGCCGCTGTACCATAAGGCGTGAAGATTTTGTCACAATTCTGTGGTAAAATAACCGGGAAAAATATGATCCGATAGGAGAACCCAATGAATCAACCCAAAAAGGAACGTTTCAAGACCAGCGTCGGCGGGCAGGCGCTGATGGAAGGCATCATGATGCGCGGCCCGAAGCTCATCTGCTGCGCCGTGCGCAAGCCGGACGGCACCATTGAGACCAAGATCGACCCTGTGAAGAACCACGGCATCTGGACAAAAATCCCGCTGGTGCGCGGTGCCATCTCCATGATCGAAAGCCTGATCGTGGGCTACCGCTACATGATGTACTCGGCTCAGGTGAGCATGGGTGACGACTACGACCCCGAAGAGGAAGAGACTGCCTTTGAAAAATGGGTGGGCGACCACTTGGGCAAAAAGGCAGAGGACGCACTGCTGGCCTGTGCCGCCGTACTGGGCGGCCTGCTGGCGATTTTGCTGTTCACCGTGCTGCCCACCCTCATCGTGGGCGGTGTGAACCACTTTGTAACATTGGGCCGCTGGGCCAAGGTGGTGCTGGAAGCGGTGCTGAAAGTTGGCATCTTCCTCACCTATATGGTGGCTATCTCCAAGATGAAGGAGATCCACCGCGTGTTTGAGTACCACGGTGCCGAGCACAAGACCATTGCCTGCTATGAGGCCGGTGATGAGCTGACCGTGGAGAATGTGCGCAAGTACACTCGGTTCCATCCGCGCTGCGGCACCAGTTTCCTCATTCTGGTGGTCATCGTCAGCGTGTTCCTCTACAGCGTGCTGCCGTGGGGCAGCATCGGCCTGCGGGTGCTGTTCAAGCTGCTGCTTCTGCCGCTGGTCATGGGCATCAGCTATGAGCTGCTCAAGTGGTGCGGCCGGTCCGATAACATTGCCACCCGCATCATCCGCCAGCCCGGTATCTGGGTGCAGCACCTGACCGTGTTTGAACCGGACGACAGCATGATCGAGGTGGCCATTGCCGCTGTGACCCCTGTGCTGCCCGAGGACCCGGAGGATGGAAGATGGTAATTGCTGGTTTGCCCCCGCGCGAAGCGGTGCGGGCCGTGGAAGCCCGGCTTTCCGCTGCAGGGTGTCCGGATGCCGATTACGATGCACGGGAGCTGTTCCGCGTGGCAGCCGGGCGGGATGCCCGCCTTTCCGACCGGGTGCTGACCACGGAGGAAGCGGAAAAGCTGGAAGCCCTCTGCACGCGCCGTGAGCAGCGGGAACCGCTGCAATACCTGTGCGGGATCTGGAGCTTTCTGGATTTTGACCTTGCCGTTGGCCCCGGTGTGCTTTGCCCCCGGGCAGACACTGAGGTGGTAGCGGAAGCGGCTGCCAATTCCCTGACGGGCATTGCCGCGCCCCGGGTGCTGGATCTCTGCGCGGGGACCGGCTGTCTGGGGCTGGGCGTCAAGCGCTTCTGCCCGGCGGCGCAGGTGACCTGCGTGGAAAAAAGCCCGGAAGCCTTTGTTTATCTGGAAAAGAACTGCCGCTGCGCCCTGAAAGGGCAGGGCGGGCAGACGGAGGACTTGCTGGAGCCTACCGCGTTTGAGCAGGCAGATGTCCCGGCCTTTGACTGGGGGCCGGCGCTGAACGCTCTGCGCGCAAAGGCAAAGCCAGCCTATGCGGTGCAGCCGGTGGAAGGCGACCTGTTCACCTACTGGCAGGGCCTGCCGGAAGGGCAGCTTGATCTGATCGTATCCAACCCGCCCTACCTCACCGCCGAGGAGATGCGGCATCTGCAGCCCGAGGTGGCGCAGGAACCGGCCATGGCGCTGGAAGCAGGAAAGGACGGCCTTATGTTTTACCGTGCCCTTGCAGAGCATTACCAGAATGCACTGCGGCCCGGCGGCGCACTGGTGCTGGAGATCGGCTGGCAGCAGCGGCAGGCTGTGGCGGCACTGCTGGCTGCAAACGGCTGGGCAGACATTGAGTGCCGCAAGGATTTTGGCGGCAATGACCGGTGCATGATCGCCCACAGACCCGAAAAATAAAAGTGAAAATAGAAACAACTTCTCGTTGTAATATTTTGATTTTGTGGTATACTATACTGGAAAGTATACGGACAGCCCGCGCACGGCGGGCAGCAGGAAGAAAAGGAGCAGCACGCTATGGCAAAAAATCAGAACAACAACACCGTTGCCCCGGCGACCAAAAAGACCGAGCCGGAGGCCAAAAAGGATGCGCTGGCCACTGCGCTGGCCCAGATCGAAAAGCAGTTCGGCAAGGGTGCCGTGATGAAGCTGGGGGATAACGCCTCCATGCAGGTGGATGCCATTTCCACCGGCAGTCTGGGTCTGGATCTGGCTCTGGGCGTGGGCGGTGTGCCCCGCGGCCGCATCATTGAGGTGTACGGCCCGGAATCCAGCGGTAAGACCACGCTGGCTCTGCACATCCTGGCCGAAGCCCAGAAGCAGGGCGGCGAAGTGGCCTTCATTGACGTGGAGCACGCACTGGACCCCACCTATGCCGAAGCGCTGGGCGTGGACATCAACAATCTGCTGGTCAGCCAGCCGGACACCGGCGAGCAGGCCATGGAGATCTGCGAAGCACTGGTGCGCTCCGGTGCCATCGATGCCATCGTGGTGGACTCGGTTGCCGCCATGGTGCCGAGGGCTGAGATCGAGGGCGAAATGGGCGACAGCCATGTGGGCCTGCAGGCCCGCCTGATGAGTCAGGCCATGCGCAAGTTGACTTCGGTCATCGGCAAGACCAACACGGTCTGCGTCTTCATCAACCAGCTGCGCGAGAAGGTGGGCGTGATGTACGGCAACCCGGAGGTCACCACCGGCGGCCGCGCCCTGAAATATTACGCCTCGGTGCGCATCGACATCCGCCGCGTGGAGGGCCTGAAGGACTCTTCCGGCCAGTTCATCGGCAACCACACCCGCGCCAAGATCGTCAAGAACAAGGTAGCCCCTCCGTTCCGTGAGGCAGAGTTCGATATCATGTTCGGCGAGGGCATTTCCAAGATGAGCGAACTCATTGATGTGGGCGTGAAGCTGGGCATCGTGCAGAAGAGCGGCGCATGGTTCAACTATGGCGATGTCCGTCTGGGTCAGGGCCGCGACAACGCAAAGCAGTTCCTGAAGGACAATCCCGAGATCGCAAACGACATCGAGGGCCAGATCCGCGCCAATGCCGACAAGCTGTACGCTTCCCGCCGCCCGGCTGGCAAGGGCGCTGCGGCCAAGGCCGAGGAACCCGCCAAGGCTGCAGATGCCAAGGAGCCGGTGGTCAAGGCTCCTGCCCGCAGCAGCGAGAGCGAACTGGATATCATGGTGGAGGACTAAATGTCCTTTTATAAACGCCGCCGCCCGAAGCTGAAAGAAGAAAAGTGCGCCGACCCGGCCAAGGCCCGCGCCCGCGCACTGGATGCGCTGGCCTCGCGCGAGATGTCTTCGGCACAGCTGTATGAACGGCTGTGCTATGGCTTTACCGAGCAGGCTGCAGCGGCTGCTGTGGCTGAGATGGTGGATCTGGATTACGTAAACGATGACCGCTATGCCGAAGCCCGGGCACACAGCCTGCTTGCCGCCCGCAAGAGCCGCCGTGCGGCGGCCCAGAACCTGCGGCAGAAGGGCCTTTCCGGCGCGCAGATCGAGCAGGCGCTGGAAAACGTCTATGCCCCGGACGCAGACGGCGAAAGCCCGGAGCTGGAAGCTGCCGCCGCTCTGGTGCGCAGCCGCTACATGAAAAAGCTGGCCGATGGCCGCCGCGACCTTGTGGTTGCCGCCCTGCAGCGCCGCGGCTTTGCGTATTCGGTCATAAAAGAAGCGATAAAAAGAGCGGAAGAAGAATAAAAAGCACCCCTCAAAAGAGAAAGAGAGTATCATCCCCTATGAAAATTGCGTGTATTTCCCTTGGCTGCCCCAAGAATCAGGTCGATCTGGATGTGATGGTGCACATCCTGCTGTCTGCCGGCCACGAGACCGTGGCCGATCTGGCCGAAGCAGATGTGATCCTTGTGAACACCTGCGGCTTCATCGAGAGCGCCAAGACCGAAGCCATTGAAAACATTCTGGAAGCCTGCTCCTACAAGCAGCAGAACCCGGAGCTGAAGGTCATCGTCACCGGCTGTCTTGCCGAGCGCTACCGCAGCCAGATCGAGGAAGAGATCCCCGAGGTGGATGCGGTGGTGGGCTGTGCCTCCAACAAGGCCATCGACACCATCGTGGCCCGCCTGTTCCATGGTGAGGACCATCTGGAAAGCTACGGTGCCAAAAAGGACTTTCCGCTGGGCGGCAAGCGTGTCATCGGCACGCCTGCCCACTATGCGTACTTAAAGATCGCTGAAGGCTGCAACAACCGCTGCCACTACTGCGCCATCCCCGGCATCCGCGGCCCGCTGCACAGCCGCGATATGGCCGACTGCGTGGCCGAAGCCCGCTGGCTGGCCGGTGAGGGCGTGAAAGAGCTGATCGTGGTCGCACAGGACCCCACCGCTTACGGCGAGGACTGGGGCAAGCCCGGCAGCATCTGCGAGCTGCTGGATAAGCTGAACAAGGTGCCGGGCCTCGAGTGGATCCGCATTATGTACGCTTACCCGGAGCGCATCACGGATGAGTTCATTGCCGCCATGAAGCGCAATGAGAAGGTGGTGCCCTACCTCGATCTGCCCATCCAGCACTGCAATGACACCATCCTCAAGAATATGAACCGCCGCTCCAACCGCGCCGAGCTGCTGGAGGTGATCGGCAAGCTGCGCCGCGAGATCCCCGGCATCACCCTGCGCACCACGCTGATCGCAGGCTTCCCCGGCGAGACCGAGGAGCAGTTCGAGGATCTGTGCAATTTTGTCAAGGAAGTAAAGTTTGACCGTCTGGGCTGCTTCGCCTATTCTGCCGAGGAGAACACCGTTGCTGCCAAGATGGACGGCCAGATCGAGCAGGAAGTCAAGGATAAGCGCGCCGAACTGGTGATGCAGATCCAGACCGGTATCATGGCCCAGAAGCAGGCCGAAAAGGTGGGCCAGACCGTGCATGTGCTTTGCGACGGCATCGACGAGGAGAGCGGCCTGTACCTGTGTCGCACTACCGGCGATGCTCCTGAGGTGGACGGCAATGTGTGCGTTTCCAGCGAGGAACCGCTGTACCCCGGCCAGTTCTACGATGTTCTGGTGGACGACAGCGACCTTTACGATCTGTATGGTACTGTTGCAAAATAACAAATTGGAGGAATCTGTATGAATCTGCCCAATAAACTCACTTTGACCCGCATCCTGCTGGTGCCGGTGTTCATGGTCTTTGTGTCCCTCACCAGCCTGAGCGGCATCGCGGATGGCTCCTTCCAGCCGACGTATTACCTGATCGCAGGCGTCGTCTTTGCTGCCGCCAGCTTTACTGATTTTCTGGACGGCCATCTGGCCCGCAAGTGGAACATGGTAACGGATTTCGGCAAGTTTGCCGACCCGCTGGCCGACAAACTGCTCACCACTGTGGCCTTCATTTACATGATGCGGGACGGCGTATGCAGCCCGGTGGTGCTGTGCATCATTCTGGCCCGCGAGTTTGCCGTGTCCGGCCTGCGCATGGTGGCCGCCGGTGCCAAGGACGGCAAGGTGATCGCCGCCAACATGTGGGGCAAGGTGAAGACCGTGCTGCAGATGCTGAGCATCATCTTCTATTTCTTTGGCATGTCCATTGCAAGCATGTCGGCTACCGGCACGGAGCAGGGGGTGCGGCAGCTCCTGGTGATCAGCATTTCCATGGTGCTGTGCTGGCTGGTGGCTGCCGTGACGGCCATTTCCGGCATCAAGTACCTGTGGGACAACCGCAGCTTCATCAACACCGCAAAATAAAGCGTTTTTTGAAAAAGGGCAGGGAGACCTGCCCTTTTTCAAATTTTCGAGGAAATATTACAAGACGGAAAGGCTTTCCATGAAAAAATTTGCTGATACAGTGTGCCGCCTGCTCTCCATCGCACTGAATCTGTTCATCGTCTGGGCGGAGCCCATTGCCCTGCCCATGAGCTGGGATTGGGGCAAAGAGCAGATGTTCATTTTTTACACCGAGGATTCCAACATCCTTTCGGCCTGCATCTGCGCCATGGTGGCGGTGGGCCAGCTGGTGTGCATCTTTACCGGCAGGGAACTGCCGCGCTGGCTGCACACCCTCAAGTACATTGCCACCTGCTGCCTGACCATGACCTTTCTCACGGTGGTGTTCGTGCTGGGTCCCATGTATGAGGACGGCAACGGCTGGTACATCATGCTGTGCACCAGCTCCATGTTGTACCATCACCTGCTCAACCCGCTGGCGGCCATCTTCTCCTTTGTGCTGCTGGAGCGCACACCGCTCCTGCCCCGCAGTACGGTCAAGTGGGCGCTGCTGCCCACGATGCTGTACGGCGGCATCATTTTGTGGTTGAACATCCAGCGCGTGGTAGATGGGCCATATCCCTTCATGAAGGTGTATGACCAGAGCGTGCAGGCGTCGGTGCTGTGGTGCATCGCCATCCTGCTGATGAATTACTTCTATGCATGGCTGCTCTGGAAGCTGAACGGCGGGAAGAAAGAAAAAGCCTGACGATTTGAAATGCCCTCCGCTTCGCTCTGGGCATAAATAGCGGAAATACTATTTTTTATTGGAGCAATACCGGACAGACTGCGGTCTGTCCGGTATTGCATTTTCACAGAAGGGGCCGCAAAGAAAAACAGCATCTGAAAGCTCCGGCCCTTCCTGTGAAAAAGCAGCTCCGAAAAGCCCGCAGGCTTTTCGGAGCTGCAAATTAAAGATAAATTATCCTCTGAATATGCCCAGAGCGAAGCGGAGGGCATTCTAAATGGTTCTTGTGTTTTTACGCTACGGTGGAATTCTCTTCCAGCCAGTCCAGCACACAGGACTGCAGGGCGTTCAGGTGCGCACGGTTCTCGCCGTAGGTGTCGGCATAGGTGCTGTTGGCGTTGTCCAGCTCTTCCTGCGTGGGAGCAAGGCTCTTGGTCTCGGCCACGGCCTGAAAGATCAGGTCCTGCTTTGCCAGATGCTCAAAATAGGCATCCGAAGCGGCCAGCATGGCATCCGCACTGGTGTAGCCCTGCGTCTGGGCAAAGGCGTTCAGATCCATGCTGTAGGCGGTGGCATACTGGTTGTAGTAGTTCAGGAACATGCGGATGTAGTAGCTGGTGATCTCGGCAGGCAGCTCCTTGAAGGTGGAATTGGCCATCAGGTAGTCCACGATGGCATTGTCGTAGTTGTTGGCATACAGTGCATCGCTGAAGTAGCTGCGCAGCTGGTCGGCGGTGTGCAAATCGTCGCTGACGCCAAAGTTGGACTCCACCCATTCATCGGTCAGCTCGGGGGTCACGCTCTCGGAAAGGGAGTTCAGGGTCACGCTGAACACGGCTTCCTTGCCGCTGAGGGTGATCGTGTTGCCCTCGGCGTCGGTAGAATCGCCGTAGCCGTCCGGGAAGGTGACGGTCACATCAAAGGTATCGCCCACATTGTGGCCGATGATCTGGTCCTCAAAGCCATCGATGAAGGAACCGCTGCCAAGGGTCAGGTCGTAGCCGGTGGCAGTGCCGCCGGTAAAGGCCACGCCGTCCACGGTGCCGGTGTAATCGATGTTGGCAACATCTCCGCTCTGGGCGGCACGGCCAGTAACGGGCTGGGAAGAGGTGTACTGGTTCAGCAGGTTGTCCACCTGCTGCTGCAGTTCATCTTCGGTGGGGGTCAGGTCGTTCTCCTTCAGGGCGATGGAGCCGAAGTCCTCCGGCAGGGTCACATAGTCCAGCGCTTTGATGCCGCTCCAATAGCCGTTTTCGTCCAGACCATCGCTGTAATCAAAGGCCTCGTAGTCGAAGTCGGCAACAGAGCCAAACTGCGAGACGGATGCGGCAGCCGAAGAAGCGCTGTCGGTCTGCTTGTGCTTTGTCAGCATGAAACAGGCAAAAATGACGCACACCACTGCGGCGATGGCCAGCAGGATGCACAGGAGTTTTTTGGTGTTGTTTTTCAAAAGAAATACCTCCATAAAAATCGGCCTGATGCACAGCAAAAGACCGGTACAGGCAGAACAGATACCCATTTATTATATACGTTCTGACGGCAAAAGGAAAGTTCTTTGCAAAATTTCCACAAATCCTGCGGCGGGTTTGTATCACTTTTGCCCGTCTGCAGACGCAAAAGTGGTCAAAACCGGTGGAAATGGGCAGGCGGTTCTGTTACAATAAAAATAAGTGAGCCTTCCCGGGAACATAAGGCCCCCTCCCTGAGGGGACTGTCGAGCATATGCGAGACTGGAGGAGTTCCTCCTTCTGTCATCGCTGCGCGATGGAGAGGGCGAGGACGGTAAGATATTGGAGGAAATTCAAATGGATTACAATAAAGCTGCTCTGGAAATGCACGAGACCCACAAGGGCAAGGTGGGCATCGTAAGCAAGGTGGAGGTCGCCACCCGCGATGACCTGTCCACCGCCTACACTCCCGGCGTGGCCGAACCCTGCCGCAAAATCAAGGAAAACCCCGACGACGTGTATAAGTACACCTTCAAGGGCAACATGGTGGCTGTCGTTTCCAACGGCACCGCCGTGCTGGGCTTGGGCGATATCGGCCCGGAAGCCGGTCTGCCGGTCATGGAGGGCAAGGCGGTGCTGTTCAAGGAGTTCGGCGGCGTGGATGCCTTCCCCATCTGCATCGATGCCCACGACTCTGCCAGCGTCATTGCAGCCTGCAAGGCCATTGCGCCTACCTTTGGCGGCATCAATCTGGAGGACATCAAGAGCCCCGAGTGCTTTGAGATCGAAGAAACGCTGGAGCGTGAGCTGGACATCCCTGTGTTTCACGATGACCAGCACGGCACTGCTATCGTTGTTACTGCTGCCCTCATCAACGCCCTGCGTGTGGTGGGCAAGAAGATGGAAGATGTGCACATCGTGCTGAACGGCCCCGGTGCTGCCGGTACTGCCATCATCAAGATGCTCATGACCGCCGGTGCAAAGGACATCATTGCAGTGGACCAGTTCGGCACCCTGTACAAGGGCTGCAACAGCGCCGAAGCCCACAAGAACTGGCTGGGTGAGGTGACCAATCCTCGTCAGGTCAAGGGCGGCCTGAAGGAGGCACTGGAAGGTGCCGATGTGTTCATCGGCGTTTCCAAGCCCGGCATCCTGACCACTGAGCTGTGCAAGACCATGAACAAGGATGCCATCGTCTTTGCTATGGCCAACCCCACCCCGGAGATCATGCCGGACGAGGCCAAGGCCGGCGGCGTGCGGGTGATGGCCACCGGCCGCAGCGACTTCCCCAATCAGGTGAACAACGTGCTGTGCTTCCCCGGCCTGTTCAAGGGCGCACTGAGTGTGCGCGCCCGTGACATCAACAATGAGATGAAGCTGGCTGCAGCCTACGCCATCGCCGACCTCATCACCGATGCCGACCGCAGCGAGGAGAACATCATCCCCGGCGCGTTCGATCCCCGCGTGGCCGAGGCAGTGGCAAACGCCGTGGCAAAGGCTGCCCGCGAGACCGGCGTTGCCCGTCTGTAAGCGGAGGACAGGGTTATGAGAACCATTTCCGCACAGGAGATCACAGATACCGTTGCACGGCTGTGCATCGAAGCCAACACCCGCCTGCCGCAGGACGTGCAGGCGGCGCTGGACAAGGCCCGGCAGGAAGAGCCGTGGCCGCTGGCAAAGAGCACTCTCGACCTTTTGTGGTCGAACCTTTCCGCCGCAAAAGAAGAAAACCTGCCCATCTGTCAGGATACCGGCATGGCCTGCGTGTTTGTGGAGCTTGGCACCGATGTGCACATTGACGGCAGCTTTGAAGCTGCCATCCATGAGGGCGTGCGCCGGGGTTACACCGACGGCTACCTGCGCAAGAGCATCGTGGCAGACCCTTTGCGCCGAGGCAATACCGGCGACAACACCCCGGCGGCCATCACAGTGCATCTGGTGGACGGCGAGGGCTGCCGCATCACGGTGGCACCCAAGGGCTTTGGCAGCGAGAACATGAGCCAGATCAAAATGCTCAAGCCCGCCGACGGCGTGGAGGGCTTCAAAAAGTTCGTGCTGGACACGGTGAAGCTGGCAGGCTCCAACCCCTGCCCGCCCATCGTGCTGGGCATCGGCGTGGGCGGCAGCTTTGACAAGGTGGCGTATCTGGCAAAGAAGGCCCTGCTGCGTCCGCTGGATGTGCCGAACCCCGACCCCTATTACGCACAGCTGGAGCAGGAGCTGCTTGCCGCCATCAACGAGCTGGGCATCGGCCCGCAGGGCTTTGGCGGCAGGACCACCTGTCTGGGCCTTGCCATTGAGCAGATGCCTACCCATGTGGCGGGCCTGCCTGCGGCGGTGAATGTTTCCTGCCATGTGACCCGCCGTGCAAGCGCGGAACTGTAAGGAGGGGCAAAGATGGAATACAGACTGACGACTCCCTGCACGGCCGAGGATCTTGCCCCGCTCAAGGCGGGCGACACCGTGCTGCTTTCCGGCGTGGTGTACACCGCCCGGGATCAGGCCCACAGGCGGATGACCGAAGCACTGGAAAAAGGCGAACCGCTGCCCTTTGATCTGACCGGCAGCGCCATCTACTACGTTGGCCCCACGCCGGAACGCCCGGGCCAGGTGATCGGCTCGGCGGGACCCACCACCAGCGGCCGCATGGATGCCATGAGCCCGCGCCTGCTGGACCTTGGCAATAAGATCATGATCGGCAAGGGCAAGCGGGACGATACTGTAAAGGCAGCTGTGGTGCGCAACGGGGCTGTGTATCTGGCAGCGCTTGGCGGGGCCGGTGCGCTGATGGCAAAAAGCGTGCAGACGCTGGAAGTGATCGCATGGCCGGACCTTGGCTGTGAAGCCGTGCGCCGCCTGACAGTGAAGGATATGCCGCTGACGGTGATCCTGGATGCCCACGGCGGCGACCTGTACCAGTCCGGCCCGGCGGCATATCTGGAAGCAAAATAATTGATCGCCTTTGCACAAAACGCGGCCGACTAAAAACCGGCAAAACAGCAGATTTGCGCAGGATAAATTTGGTTTGTTTCAACAAACTTCCGCGAATTGCTTGCACATCGGCAAAAAGTGTGATATCTTGTACTATATGAAACCGTGGTGCTTTGCATCCCGGCACAGACAGGAGGCAAACATACCATGCAGATCCACCAATCCGCAGAAGATTATCTTGAAACGATCCTGATGCTGAGTCAGCGTATGGGTAAAGTGCGCTCCATTGACGTTGTCAATGAGCTGGGCTTTACCAAAGCCAGCGTCAGCATTGCCATGAAGAAGCTGCGCGAGAACGGCTATATCGCGGTGGACGGCGAGGGCAACCTGACCCTGCTGGCACCGGGCCGCGAGATCGCAGAGCGCATCTATAGCCGTCACCGTCTGCTGACCCACTTCTTTATGCAGCTGGGCGTGGACGAAAAGACCGCCGCCGAAGATGCCTGCAAGGCAGAGCATATCCTCAGTGAGCAGACGCTGGAAAAGATCCGTGAGCGCGCTATTGAGACGGATGCTGAGCTTGGCAAGACTGTCAAGTGATCCCCGCAGCATTCCAAGATCGTAAAATGATCCCGTTCCTGAAAAGGAACGGGATTTTTTTGTATGGAAATTGAGCGGCAGATCCCTCTTGCATCCGGGGTGCGGGTGCGGTATTCTTATAAGATAAGAAGGTTTTACAGCCAAACCGGGAGGGAACAGCCATGGATGCAGACGAGATCCGCACGCTTTTGGGCGATAACATTTTTGAGCGGGCCAAGAAATACCGCAAGCGCATCCAGCAGAGCACCTGTACCGTGAACGAGGACGGCGTGCGCCATATTTCGGCCATGGTACAGGGCAGCGGCGGCAGCTATTACTATACGCAGGCATGGCTGCGGGAGAACGGCAGCTTTGTCAGTGCGTCCTGCAGCTGCCCGTATAACCAGAACGGCGAGGGTACCTACTGCAAGCATATCGGCGCATTGTTGCTGGACGATGCCGAAAAGAATGCCCCTGCACCGGCGGCAAAGCCGGATGCGATTCCCGGTGTTGTGCGCGGCGCGGCGGGCCTTGCCCCGGAACTGGCCCGGCGGGACAGCTATGCCTCCGGGCTGGAAATGCTGTTTGGCAAAAAGTGGCACGGCGAAACGCCGGTGTCGGATTACGAGGCCCGCAGGCTGCTGGATACCTACAAGGAAGCAGCCCTTGAAAACCTTGGCGTGGACGAGACCGCCCAGCGCACCGGCTTTGCCCATCTGGAACCGGAGCTGACCCTCGTGCCCGGCGCACAGCCATGGCTGCGGCTGCGCATCTCGGACGGCGGGCGGCAGTATGTGGTGAAAAGCATCCCGAACCTGATGGAAGCCGTCGAGATGGGCAAAAGCGTCAGCTACGGCAAGGCACTGGCTTTTGTGCACCGGTGGGATGCCTTTGATGAAGAGTCCCGTGCGCTTTTGCAGTTGCTGCGCCGTCAGGTGAACGCAAGGCAGAGCATGGACAAAGCCGCCGTGCGGGTGTACGGCGGGGCCGAACAAGGCCCGGCGGGAGGCATGATCCTGACCGGCGAGATCTTTGATGACCTTGTGCAGCTGTACGAGCATACCGGTTTTCTGGGCGGGTACGAGCTGCGGGAAGGTCTGCCCGTCATTACCATGACCGTGGAGCGCCGCCGCGGCGGTGTGCAGGTGGAGGGCAGCCCGGCCCTTGCCAGCGTACAGGGCCTTGACTATGATTACCTGTTCAGCGAGGATACGCTCTGGCGGCTGCAGCGGCCCGGGTGCACCCGCATCCTGCCCGCATTGCAGGCGCTGGGCGGCAAAAGCCTGTTCTTTACCAGCGCAGATGCCACGGCCTTTTGCAGCTATGTGCTGCCGGAGCTGGGCAGCAAGCTGAACATCGTGGACCCGGAACGTCTGCTGCTGAACCAGATCCCGCTGGAACCGGTGGTGCAGTTTTATCTGGACGCACCGGACAGCTTCCGCATCGAAGCACACGCGGAGTTTTTGTACGGAGAGGATAAGGTCACGCCGTTCGTGCCGTCTCCGGCAGGGCTTTTGCGGGATGTGCGCGCCGAGAGCCGGGCAAAGCGGCTGCTGGCCTCTTATCTGCAGCCCGGTGTGGGCGGCAGAGAGGAAGTGTACGGCACCGCTGACGAGGACGAGATCTACCGCATGTTGGAGGAGGGCGTGCCGGCCCTGCTGGCCGAGGGTGAAGTATACCTGACGGATGCCTTCCGCAGCCTGCAGGCCGCGCCGCCTCGCATCACGGTGGGCGTTTCGGTGCACGGCAGTGTGCTGGATCTGGAAGTGGATACCGGCGAGTTCCCGGTGGCAGAGCTGAAAGACCTGCTGCGCTCCCTGCACCAGAAAAAGCGCTACCACCGCCTGCGGGACGGCCGTCTGCTGCGGCTGGACGACAGTCTGGAAGGGCTGGACGAACTGAACGATACACTGGAACTTTCCGGGGCCAAGCTCAAGAGCGGCCACGCCGAGCTGCCGCTCTACCGTGCACCCAGTCTCGACTGGGCGCTCTCGGGCCAGAACGGCCTGCGTTTCAACCGCGACGATGCGTTCCGCCGCATCAGCCGCAGCTTTCACGCCGTGAAGGACAGCGAGTATACTCCGCCGGAAAGCCTGCACAATGTGCTGCGCAAGTACCAGCGGGATGGCTACCGCTGGCTGCGCACGCTGGACGGCTACGGCATGGGCGGCATTCTGGCCGACGATATGGGCCTTGGCAAGACCGTGCAGGTGCTCAGCTACCTGCTGGCCGTGAAGGAAAGCGGCCAGCGCCTGCCCAGCCTCATCGTCTGCCCGGCATCGCTGGTGCTCAACTGGCAGGAGGAATGCCAGAAGTTCACGCCGCAGCTTTCCTGCGTGGCTGTGGACGGTGACGCTGCTCACCGGGCAGAGCTGGCAAAGCAGTGGGCGGAAGCCGACCTTGTGGTGACCAGCTATGACCTGATGCGCCGGGACGAGGAGCTTTACAGCGGGCAGCAATTCTACGCCTGCATTCTGGACGAAGCGCAGGCCATCAAGAATCACACTACCCAAAAGTACAAGGCGGTGTGCGGGGTGAACAGCAAAGTGCGGTTTGCCCTTACCGGCACCCCGGTGGAGAACCGCTTGGGCGAATTGTGGAGCATCTTCTCCTTCCTGATGCCGGGGTATCTGCCGCCCTACAAGACCTTCTGCGCCCGGTTTGAAAAGCCTATCGTGCAGGAGGACGACAAAGACGCACTGCGCCGTTTGAACCAGCTCACCGGGCCGTTCATCCTGCGGCGCATGAAGTCCGAGGTGCTCAAAGAGCTGCCCCCCAAGACCGAGAATCTCCACCGCATCGAGCTGGACGAGCAGCAACGCAAGCTCTACCTTGCCGCTGTGGTGGACGCGCGGGAAAAGCTGCGCGCTGCAAAGCCGGAGGATAAAATGGCGGTGTTCGCAGTGCTCATGCGCCTGCGGGAGATCTGCTGCGACCCGCGCCTTGTGGCAGACAACTGGGACGGCGGCAGTGCCAAGCTGGATGCCTGCATGGAGCTGGTGACGGCTGCTGTGGAGGGCGGACACCGCATCCTGCTGTTCAGCCAGTTCACCTCCATGCTGGAGCTGCTGGCAAAACGGCTGGACGAAGCGGGCGTGAGCCACTTTACCCTGCAGGGCTCCACCCCAAAGCCGGTGCGTGCGGAACTTGTGCGCCGGTTCAACAGCGGCGAAGCGGACGTGTTCCTCATCTCGCTGCGGGCGGGCGGCACCGGCCTGAACCTGACAGCGGCAGATATCGTCATCCACTACGACCCGTGGTGGAACGTGGCTGCGCAGAATCAGGCCACCGACCGCGCCTACCGCATCGGCCAGCGCAACCCGGTGCAGGTGTACAAGCTCATTGCGCAGGACACCATTGAAGAAAAGATCATGGAGCTGCAGCAGGCAAAGCAGGAACTTGCCGAGACGGTCACCGGCTCGGCAGATGGAACCATCCTGTCCATGAGACCAGAGGAATTGCTGCAGCTGCTGCAAGAGGAATAAAGAGGAGAAAACATCATGAAAGTCTGGGATCTGCACTGCGATACCCTCAGCGAGCTGCGCAAAGCCGAACATGCGGGCCGGCCCAAGAGCTTTGCGCAGAACGATCTGCATATCGACCTTGAAAAATTACAGAAAGGCGACTATCTGCTGCAGTGCTTTGCAGCATTCGTCAATCTGGGTGATAAGACGCCCGGAGCGGACCCGCTGGTGACAGCGCTGGAAGAGATCGACCAGTTCAAGCGCATCATGGCGGCATACCCGGAAAAAATTGCTCCGGTGTACACGGCGGCGGACATCCGCCGGAATGCTGCGGCGGGAAAGATCAGCGGGATGCTCACCATCGAGGAAGGCGCCTGCTGCAAGGGCAGCGTGGGGGTGCTGCGCCGGATGTATGAGCTGGGCGTGCGCATGATGACCCTGACATGGAACCACGAAAACGAGCTGGCAAGCCCGCAGCGGAACCCCGGCGGGGTGCTGGTGCCCCAGACCGAAAAGGGCCTGACCGGGAAGGGCTTTGAATTTCTGGCCGAGATGGAACGGATGCACATGATCGTGGATGTGAGCCACCTTTCGGACAAGGGCTTCTGGGATATCGCACGGCACGGCACCCGGCCTTTTGCGGCCAGCCACTCCAACTGCCGCGCACTGGCACCCCACACCCGCAACCTGACCGATGAGATGATCCGCGCCCTTTCGGAGCGCGGCGGCATTGCGGGCCTGAACTACTATGCGCCCTTTCTGGACACCGACCCCACCCACCCGGAAAACTGCCGCAGCACGGTGGAGCTGATCGCAAAGCATGCAGCCCACTATAAGCAGGTAGGCGGTGCGCAGATGATTGCCCTTGGAAGCGATTTTGATGGCATCGATGGCCCCCACCAGCTGGAAAATGCTGCCTTCCTGCCGCTGCTGGCGGATGCCCTGCGCAAAGAGGGCTTCACCGAGGACGAGGTGGAGGGGGTCTATTTCCGCAACGCCATGCGCTTTTTTGAGGATAATTTGTAATAACAACGGAGAATATGCCGACATGGATAAAAACATGACGCTGGAAAAGCGCATTGCTGCGGAGCTGTACTGCTATCAGGGCAAAATGAGCGTGTTCGTGGACGACCTGCAGGGCCATACCGTGGAGGTGGGCGCGGACGAAGAATTTGAGACGGCATCCACCATCAAGGCGTTCATTCTCGCTGCATTGTATTTGCAGGCGCAGCGCGGCAAAGCAGACCTTGCCGAAGAGATCACCTATGAGCAGAGCCAGTTCGTGGACGGCAGCGGTATGCTGCGCGCGCTGGGCGTGGGCGCAAAGCTCAAGGTGAAGGACACCGCTACCATGATGATCATTTGCTCGGACAACATCGCCACTAATATGATTATCGACTATCTGGGACTGGATACCATCAACGCCTGCATCCGGGAGTTGGGCTTTGCGCATACTGTGCTGCACAATCCGCTGCACTTTGACCGCTACCGCCAGCTTGGCACCACCACGCCCCGGGACTACGCGGCGCTGTTTGCCCGCATTGCAAAAGGGGAGCTGGTCAGCCGGGAAGCCAGTGCCGAGATGCTTTCCATCCTGCGCCAGCAGCACTACAATACCATGCTGACCCACGACTTCCCGCAGTATTATCTGGACTGCGAGGAGACCGGCGCGCCGGAGCTGATCTGGGTAGCCAGCAAGAGCGGCAGCATGAACGCCTGCCGCAACGACGGCGGCATCGTCCACACCCCCTACGGCGAGTATGTCATCGTGCTGATGAACAAGGATTTTCACGATATCATCGAGTACAATGAACATCCCGCCATGGTGTACGGTGCAAGGGTGTCCCGCATGATCCTGGATCAGGTGCTGGCCTGTGAGGGCCGACTGTCCCTGTCCTGAGACGCACGTTCTCCCAAAGAACAAAATTGGAAAAATAAAAGGAATTATAACAATGGGTATCACGCTCTCGCCATGGATGATGGCGTTTCTCGTTCTGATGACGGGCTTTGCAGGCTTTGTGGATTCGGCAGCCGGAGGCGGCGGTCTTATCAGCCTGCCGGCCTATCTGTTTGCCGGGCTGCCGCCCCACTACACCTATGCTACCAACAAATTCAGCGCCGCCTGCGGTACCACTTTTGCCACCGCCAACTTTTTCAAAAACGGTGCAATGAACCTGAAGGTGGGCATCCTTGCAGCCATTGGCAGCTTTGCGGGCAGTGCACTGGGGGCGCATATCGTGCTGCTGCTCAGCGATGAGCTGCTGCGCACCATGATGTTCCTCATCCTGCCAGTGGCGGCGGTGGTCATTTTGTGGCAGCGCGACCTGCCGGACCAGAACCGGGACGACGGCACCCTGAACCTGAAGAAGATCCTGCTGGCGCTGGGTATCGGCTTGGGCATCGGCCTGTACGACGGCATCGTGGGCCCGGGCACCGGCACCTTTGCCATCATTGCCTTTACCACCCTGATGGGCTTTGACCTGCGTACGGCGGGCGGCAACGGCAAGGTGCTGAATCTTGCCAGCAACTACGCCAGCCTGTTCACCTATCTGATGAACGGTCTGGTGGTGTTCCACATCGGCATCCCCTGCGCCGTCAGCAACATTCTGGGCAACCTGCTGGGGTCCCATTTCGCCCTGAAAAAGGGTGCGCGCTTCATCCGTCCCATGATGCTGGTGGTGCTGGTGCTGCTGCTGGGCAAGCTCATCTCGGACGCAGTGCTGTGAGCGCCGGGCGCGCCAGAGGCTCCCTCTCCGAGGAAGCTGGCAAAACCGTCAGGTTTTGACTGAGGGAGTCTGCGCCCGTTTCCCGCCGCAAAAAACAAGCCGGGCAGCCCGCAGGCTGCCCGACTTTGCTCGGATGATCTTTTTTCGGTGGTCGCTTATTCCAGCACCAGCCCTTTGTCAAAGAATGCCAGACCAAATGCACCGGGGCCTGCGTGGGTGCCGATAACGCAGCCGATCTGGCGCACCAGCGGTTCGCCCATGTGCAGATTTTCACGGAAGTAGTTCTCGATGGGCTGCACTTCCCGCAGGCTGGAAGAATAACCGGCAACAGCGGCAAAGTCCGGGCTGATGCCGCCCAGCTCTTCGATCTTCTTGAACAGGGCCACATAGGCACCGGGCAGGCCGCGGGCCTTACCGGCCATGGCTACCTTACCGTCCTTGATGGTGATGAGGGGTTTGATGCCCAGCATCCCGCCCGCGACGGCCACAGCGGCAGGCAGACGGCCGCCCTTGCGCAGATACTTCAGATCGTCGATTGCGGCAACCAGATGCAGATGCTCCTTGGCGTGCTCCAGATCTGTGGCGATCTGCACCAGCGTCTTGCCTGCGTCACGCAGCTGCACGGCCAGACGCACCAGCAGCGATTCGCCCAGACACACGGTGGCACTGTCCACAAACAGCACGTTGTCTACATTGGCGAGGTCTGCGGCCAGCTTTGCGCACTGCCATGTGCCGGACAGCTCGTGGGACAGGAAGATGCCCAGCACTTCGTCTCCGGCGGCAGCGGCTTCCAGATAGAACTTCTCGAACAGCTCCGGGCTGGGCTGGCTGGTGGTGGGCAGCTTGCGGCAGCTGGCCAGATGGGCATAGTACTCGGTGGGGGTCATGTCGATGCCATCCCGCAGGATGCTGCCATCCTCCAGCGTCACGTTCAGAGGGATCACGGTCACGCCCAGCTGCTCGGCTTCGGCGGGCAGGATGTCGGACGCAGAATCGGTGAGAATACGGATCATAAAATACCTCCGGATTTCCGGTAAAAACAAATTCAAGTCATATTTCCCGACGCTTTGCAATAAAACGTCGGGAAACATTATACCAGAATCCACAGGGAAAAGTCAATTACCTGAGCGAAAATTGCTTCGTCCCAGCGCAAAATACTTGCGTAAAAGCCGCTGCTTATGATAAGATAGGCGCTGAGAACCGCACGGCAGGGAGGGCAGGCCATGGAGCAAAAGGCAAAAACAAGGGCGCTGCTGGCTGCGTTCGGCTGCGCACTGGCCTACCTGCTGGCAGGCAAAGTGCTGGCATTTCTGCCTGCCCCGGCGTGGGATGTGCGGGCGCTGAGTTTTGTGCACCACTGCATCGCTGCACCTGTCGTGGAGGAACTGGTGTTCCGCGGTGCCATCCAGCAGCTGGCGCAGCCCTTGGGCAGATGGCAGGCCGCGGCGCTGCAGGCGGTACTGTTTGCAGTGCAGCACGGCACCCCGGCGGGCATGGCGTGGGCGCTTGGCTGCGGCCTTGTGCTGGGCGCACTTCGTGAACGCACCGGCAGGGTATGGCCGGGGATGCTTTTGCATACATTGAATAATCTGCTGGTTTTTGCAGCAGGATAAAGGGGAACCTATGACCGATTCTGAACTGATGGGCCTTGCGCTGGAAGAAGCCCGCAAGGCGGCTGCACTGGGCGAGGTGCCGGTGGGGGCCGTGGTGGCCCGCAACGGCGAAGTGGTAGCTGCCGCCCACAACACCCGCGAGACCGAAAAAAACGCCCTGCATCATGCAGAGCTGCTGGCCATTGATGCCGCCTGCAAAAAGCTGGGCGGCTGGCGGCTGTGGGAGTGCGAGCTGTTCGTCACGCTGGAGCCGTGCCCCATGTGCGCCGGGGCCATCATCAACAGCCGCATCCGGCGGGTGGTATACGGCGCGGCAGACACCAAGGCGGGCTGCTGCGGCAGTGTGACTGACCTGTTTGCAATGCCCTTTAACCACCACCCGGCGGTGGAGCAGGGGCTGCGCGCAGAGGAAGCACAGGAGCTGCTGCAGGCGTTTTTCAAGAATCTGCGGGCACGGCTTGCGGCCCGGCCGAAGTGGAAACCGCCTGTATGACCGGCACGGAATATGAAGAAACCGTAAAAAAGTGGAAGCTGCGTAAAAAGTAGGCGGCTTCCACTTTCTTTTTTCGGCAAATTGTGCTATATTATTTAATGGTGTTTTGTCGAAACCCATCTTATACAGCTGTCTGCCGCGCCGAGCACCGGACTTTGACCGGATAAGAAATGGACGCTGAACGGACGGCGATGGGCCGCACAGACATCTCCTGCACGGCATACCTTTGCAGTGCAGAGATCACGACAGGAGGACTATACTCTTGTACGAAGATGAATTTGAACTGACGTTCAATCTGTCGGGTGAGGAGCCGCAGCCGGAACAGGCTGCACAGGAGCCGCCCGTACCGCCAAAGCCAAAGGCGGCATCACCCGTGGTGGACGAACCCACCCGGGTGATGGTGCTGGAAAAGTCCCAGCCTGCGCCACAGCCGGAAATGCCGGAGCCTGTGCAGGAAGAGCCGGAGAAAACACCTGCACCTGCCGTGCACACAGCAGCCAATGGCCGCTGTGTGCTGATCTCCGGCGGCGACCGCGGCATTGGTGCCGCTGCGGCTCGGGCGTTCTATGCGGCGGGCTACCGCGTGGCGGTGCTGTACCACAGCAATGCCAAAGCCGCTGCAGAGCTGGAAAAACAGCTGCCCAGCATCACCGCTGTGCAGTGCGATGTGGCGTCCCGCGCCAGCTGCGAGCTTGCGTTCCGCACCGCAGAACAGGCACTGGGCCGTGTGGATGTGCTGGTGAGCAATGCAGGCATCGCCCAGCAGAAGCTGTTCACCGACATCACCCCGGAAGAGTGGCAGCATATGCTGGACGTGAACCTGACCGGTGCGTTCCACCTGTGTCAGCTGGCGCTGCCGGGTATGATCCGCCGCAAGGCCGGACGCATCCTGACCGTGAGCAGCATGTGGGGCCAGACCGGCGGCAGCTGCGAGGTGCATTACTCTGCAGCAAAGGCAGGCCTGATCGGCCTGACCAAGGCTTTGGCCAAAGAAGAAGGCCCAAGCGGCATCACAGTGAACTGTGTTGCGCCCGGGGTCATTGATACCGATATGATGGCAGCATTCACCGCCGAGGATAAGGAAGCGCTGGCCGAAGAGACCCCTGTGGGCCGTCTTGGCAGCGCAGACGAAGTGGCGCAGCTGCTGGTGTTCCTTGCCGGCGAGGGTGCGGGCTACATCACCGGTCAGGTGTTCGGCGTGAACGGAGGACTTGTGATCTGATGCGCAGGAACACTTTATTACAGGATTTCCCCCGGCGGGAGCATCCCCGGAGCAAGAAGGAGAGAGCAAAATGGGCATGACTTTAAAGGAACTGTTGACGAAAGGCGAAGGCACCATTTCGGCCAAGGAGGCCAAGGCGCTGGCTGCACAGTGCAGAATGGATGAGGAAACGCTCTACACCCTTCTGGAAGAACGCGGCATCAAGGTTCAGGAAGAGGATGCAGAGCCTACGCTGGATGTGGACAGCATCATGGCCGAGGTCGAGAATGCCGAGAACAACAACGATGATATGGGCATCAGCGAGGACGAGGAAGAGCAGAGCGAGGAGAACCCTGCAGACCTGAAGGCTGCCATGGACGAACTGCTGGACGACCCCGTTAAGAACTACCTCAAGCAGATCGGCCAGATCCCGCTGCTGAGCGCGGAGCAGGAAGTGGAGCTGAGCCGCCGCATCCATGCCGGTGCCGAGGCGGCGCACATCCTGCAGGCCGACCGCCAGAAGTACGGCGGGCCGGAGTACATCAAAAAGAACAGCGCCCGCTTCTCGTTTGAAGAGGATGAGAACAGCCGCAGCTATACCGAAGATCTGGACGAGGAGGGCAACGAGAAGCCCAGCGAGGATGCCGAGGAAAAGGCTGCCGAAGAGGAAGCTATGGAGGCTGTGGAGAACGGCCCTCTGAGCGACGAAAAGCGCGCTGAGCTGCTCAAGACCCGCCGCGATGGCCTGAACGCCCGCCGCAGCCTGAGCGAAGCGAACCTGCGTCTGGTGGTGTCCATTGCCAAAAAGCATGTGGGCCACAATCTGGCATTCCTGGATCTGATCCAGGAGGGCAACATCGGCCTGATCAAGGCTGCCGAGAAGTTCGACTGTGACCGCGGCTTCCGCTTCTCTACCTATGCAACCTGGTGGATCCGTCAGGCCATCACCCGTGCCATTGCGGATCAGGCCCGTACCATCCGCATTCCGGTGCACATGGTGGAGACCATCAACCGGATGCGTCAGGCCACCAACCAGCTGGTGTACCAGAACGGCCACGAGCCGACCCCGGAAGAGCTGGCAAAGGCCATGGATATGAGTGTGGAGCGTGTGCGTGAGATTCAGCGCATGGCACAGGAGCCGGCAAGTCTGGAAAGCCCCGTGGGTGAGGAAGAGGATTCCTCTCTGGGCGATTTCGTCGCAGACGAAAACGCCGAAGCCCCCGGCAAGGCCGCAGACCGCGCCATGGTGGCACAGCAGATCAATCTGGCTCTCAAGAGCCTGACCCCTCGTGAAGAGAAGGTCATCCGCCTGCGCTTTGGTCTGGACGATGGCCGTCCCCGTACGCTGGAAGAGGTTGGCCGTGACTTTGGCGTTACCCGTGAGCGTGTGCGCCAGATCGAGGCAAAGGCGATCCGCAAGCTGCACAGCCGCAAGTGCCTGTCCCTGCTGAACGGCCTGATCGAGTGATAAAGTAAAACTCCTTCAGTCATCGCTGCGCGATGCCAGCTCCCTCAGAGAGGGAGCCCTTGGCAAAACCGGAAAGTTGTCCGTACTGCCAAAGGCCCCATCTCCGAGGGGGCTGTCTGCGTAAGCAGACTGGGGGAGTTCTTTCGTAAAAAACGACTTTTTTGCAAAAATCCGGATTTTTTTGCAAAAACCTCTTGCCAAATGGTGAAAACTGTGGTATTATAACTGAGCTGTGATTGCGCTGCTATAGCTCAGTTGGTAGAGCGCATCCTTGGTAAGGATGAGGTCTCCAGTTCGAATCTGGATAGCAGCTCCAGCTCAGAACACCTTGAGGTTGAAAAACTTCAAGGTGTTCTTTTGTTGTAATTTGTGATTTTGCCTGCCTGGGTTGATTTTTTGCGCTGAATGAAGTATTATATCTCTATAATCCAGACGGGATTTAACCGATTGCTATTTACGAGAACTATTTCCTCCAATAGATAAACCGCGCCGCAGGTTCGAACATTACCTGCGGCGCGGTTTTTGTTTTTGGCAGAGCGCTCTGCCGGGGAGAACCTCTCAGTCAAAGCCTGTCGGCTTTGCCAGCTCCCCTGATAGGGGAGCCCTTGGCAGGCTGGGTCACTTTGAGCTGACTGCCAAAAGTCCAATATGGCGCAAAAGTGCGGGCTCCGCTGCAAAGGTCAGCTGCTTCTGGACAGCGCACTTTGTCAAGCTGCCGCGGCTCTCTGTAGCGGAGCACTACAGTCCACGAAATAAATAAGCTTTACTCGTTCAGGGGAAACTTGGCCGACATGCCAAAGCCTCCCCTCGTTAGGAGCAACGGCGACGACCGCCGCCAGCGGCGGAAACAGGGAGGAGCTGTTGGGGCCGCGGCCAGCAGGATGCGAGCGACAGCGAAGCAGACGCTGGGAGCCGCAACCCGGGCAGTGGCACGCCGCAGGCGTGACGGAGAGGTTCTATCATGGGCCGGTGCTCGACAGTTACAACTGTCGATGCAAACAAAAAACCACCTGAATCTCAAGGATCCAAGTGGTTTTCTCTTAATGGAGCTGCTATCCAGATTCGAACTGGAGACCTCATCCTTACCAAGGATGCGCTCTACCAACTGAGCTATAGCAGCAAATGGCGACCCGGATCGGGCTCGAACCGACGACCCCCAGCGTGACAGGCTGGTGCTCTAACCAACTGAGCTACCGGGCCATGATCGCTCAAGTGCATCGTTTCTGGCGGTTGACCGCCGGAACGTGTGTTATTATACCTGAGAAACGCGCTGTTGTCAAGCATGAATTTCAGAAAATGTCAAAAAAGTTTTGGAAAGTCTGACATTCAGGGAAAAATACAAAAACAAAACGCACAGAGTACTCTCTGTGCGCTTGTGGCAGGGGTAGTAAGTCTCGAACTCACGGCACGCGGTTTTGGAGACCGCTGCTCTACCAACTGAGCTATACCCCTATCTATCTGTCGCATTCGCTGAATGCTTGATTATTATATAAGATTCTGTGCGGAATGTCAAGCATGAATTTCGCTTTTTTTGCAAAAGGCGGGAGACAGGGAAAGCTTTTTCGCAAAACGACGCCGAAAACAGGTGGAACTTCGGCTTTCCACCTTGAAGGAAAGAGGAAAATAGTGTATTATAAAGGGTATCAAAAGTGTAATTCCGGGCTTGCTATGCCCTGACAGGGGGAACGCCACTATGGCAGATAAAAACTTTTTGACCGAGATCATTGACGCCGACCTCGCCGAAGGCAAAATCAGCGAGATCCATACCCGCTTCCCGCCGGAGCCCAATGGCTACCTGCACATCGGCAGCGCCAAGGCGATCTATATCAACTGGTCCATCGCAAACCAGTACGGCGGCAAGTTCAACCTCCGCCTCGACGACACCAACCCCGCCCGTGAAGGGGAGGAGTATGTCAACAGCATCATCGAGGACCTGCACTGGCTGGGTGCCGACCCCAACGGCGGCATCTTCTACGGCAGCGACTACTTCGACAAGTGCTATGAGTATGCCGAAAAGCTCATCCTCGAGGGCAAGGCATATGTCGATGACCTGACCCGCGACGAGATGCGCGAGTACCGCGGCAGCGACGCAGGCAAGCCCTCCCGTCCCTCTCCGTGGCGCGACCGCACCCCGGAAGAGAACCTCGACCTCTTCCGCCGGATGCGTGCAGGCGAGTTCAAGGAGGGCGAAAAGACCCTCCGCGCTAAAATCGACCTCGCCAGCCCCAACATGAATATGCGTGACCCGGCCATCTACCGTATCAAGTACGCCGAGCATCACCGTCAGGGCAATAAGTGGTGCATCTACCCGATGTACGACTTTGCCCACCCCATCCAGGACGCCATCGAGGGCATCACCCACAGCATGTGCAGCCTCGAGTTCGAGAACCACCGCCCCCTGTACAACTGGGTCATCGAGAACATTTTTGGCACCGAGTTCCCCAAGCAGCGCGAGTTTGCCCGCCTGAACATGACCAACACCGTCATGAGCAAGCGCTATCTGCGTGAGCTGGTGGAGATGGGCATCGTGGACGGCTGGGATGACCCCCGCATGCCCACCCTGTGCGGCCTGCGCCGCCGCGGCTACACCGCTTCTTCTATCTTCACCTTCGTGCGCGAGGCCGGCATCTCCAAGTCCGACAACCTCATTGATATGCGCCAGCTGGAAGCCTGCATCCGCAGCGAGCTGGACCTGACTGCACAGCGCCGCATCGCCGTGCTGGACCCCGTCAAGCTGGTGGTGGACAACTACCCCGCCGACAAGACCGAGTATTTCGACATCGCCAACAACCCCAACCGTGAAGCCAACGACACCACTACCCGCAAGGTCGCTTTCACCAGGGAGCTGTGGATCGAGAATGAGGACTTCGCCGAGGTGCCGCCTCCGAAGTTCAAGCGCCTGACCGTCGGCGGCGAAGTCCGTCTGATGGGCGGCTATATCGTCAAGTGCGAGAGCGTCGAGAAGAACCCCGACGGCAGCATCGCTGTCATCCACTGCACTGCCGACCTCGAGACCGGCAACGGCAACCCTGCCGATGGCCGCAAGGTCAAGGGTACCATCCACTGGGTGAGCGCCGCCCACGCCGTGGATGCCGAGGTACGCCTGTACGACAAGCTCTTCACCGAGGCGAACATGAATGCCATCCCCGAGGGCAGCGACTACAAGGATTATCTGAATCCCGACAGCGTTGTCGTCCGCAAGGGCTGCAAGCTGGAAGAGGCTCTGGCCGACGCAAAGCCCGGCGATAAGTTCCAGTTCGTGCGCACCGGTTTCTTCACTCCCGACTCGAAGAACCCCGGCGTGTACAATCGTGTCGTGACCCTGCGCGACAGCTTCAAGCCCGCAAAGTAACGAGCGGACCCCAAACATCGCAAAAGGAGCACTTCACAGACCATGAAAAAACACATGACCCGCAACATTATCCTCATGCTGGTGCTGGACGTCGTCCTCGGCATCGTGCTGGCCCTTTATATCTCGAGCACCGGCACCGTGCCTGCTGCCGATAATGCTGACACCTACACCGACGGCACCTACACCGCCAGTGCGCAGGGCTGTCTGAGCGAGGTGGGCGTTACCGTGACCATCACCGGCGGCAAGGTGACGAATGTTGTGATAGACGCTTCCGGCGAGACGCCGGAGCTGGGCGGCAAGGCGGCAGAGACGCTGTCGGCCTCCCTGCTGGCGGCTGGCTCGACCGTCGGAGTGGATGCTGTCTCCGGCAGCACCATGACCAGCGACGCGGTATTTGCGGCAATGAACGATTGCCTTGCACAGGCCGCACAGTGATGAAGTTTTGAACGGAGCTGCTGCACGGCGTGTCTGTGCGGCAGCTTTTTTGTGGGCGAGGTTCTTATGATACTGGATATTCTGCCGCTGGCGGGCGGCACGGCCCGCCTTGTGCGGGTGTACGGCGGTGAGCCCTGCGTAAAGCTGCCTGGGGCTGTTTCTGCGCCGGAAGGGGAGGGCCAGTGGCCCATCACCGAACTGGGAGATTACTGTTTTTCCGAAAAGCCCCGGGGGCTGCCCGGGCCGGAAAAGATCTGCCGCTATGAGCAGGCCGAGGACGGCAAGCTCTGTCTGACCCGTGCTTTTGGCCGGGATGTGAGCGGCAAAGAGCGGTACAGCTTTGACTTCGACGCCCCCGCCGCCCCGGCGCAGGACGACGAGCTCCACCCCATCTGCGGGAACTTCCTCGAAGAAGTCACCCTGCCGGAGAGTCTGCGGGTCATCGGCAGCTGCACATTCTACAACTGCCGCAGGCTGCGCCGCCTGACTGCCGGGACAGGAGAGCTGACCATGGGCAGCGATGTCTTCCTCAACTGCTTTGCGCTGGAAGACCTCATCATCCGCGCTACGCCCGAGCAGGCCACCGGCCTGTTCGCCCTCGTGGGCAGCATCACCGAGGCCGTGCGGGCGCTGTTCTGGCCGGTGGGGGAGGCCGCACCCCGTGCGGGGCTGTGGTATCCCGCCTACTGGGAGGACATCGAGGAGACGCCCGCCCACATCCTGCTCCACACCTTTTCGGGGCAGGGCTACCACTACCGGCAGTGCTTTCTCGAAAATAAGCTTCTCCCGGCGGAGTACGACGCCATTTTCCCGCAGGGCCACGACGCCGACGACGCTTCCGTGATGGCGATGCTCTGCTTCGACCGCCTGCGCTGGCCGTGGCAGCTGAGCGATGCCGCCCGGGATGCATACCGGGACTTCCTCAAGACCAACACCGGGCGGGTGCTGACCCGTCTGCTCAAGGCGCAGGACACCGAGGGCATCAAAGTCCTGCTGGCGCTGGATGTGATGGATACTGATGCCTTTGCCGAGGGTGCGGCCCTCGCGGCCAAGGCCGACAATGCCGAAGCTGCCGCCCTGCTGGCCGACGCAGAGCACAAAAAGCGTGCCGCTGCGCCCCAAAAGAAGAGGTATGATTTTGATTTCTGAGAAGGAAAAGTTTTTTGACCCCCGCAAGCCCTTCCAGTCGGCCCGGCCTGAGACTCACGAAGAGTGGCAGGCCCGGATGGGCGGCGAGGTGCTGGCCGTGGTGCGCAGCGGGCTGTATCTGGACTTCCGCTTTTTAGACCAGGCCCTCTCGGCCCTGACGCCCACCGCCGACGAGCGGTGCGGTGTACTGGCGACGGATGGAACCATCCTCTGCTACCAGCCCAGCGCCCTGCTTCGGCTCTACCAGAAGAACCCCAAATATCTCAACCGGCTCTACCTTCACACGGTGTTCCACTGCATCTTCCGCCATCTCTGGCTGCGCGGCAAGCGGGACAAACGCCTGTGGGACCTTGCGTGTGACATTGCGGTGGAGAACGTCATCGACGGTCTTGGCCGCAAGAGCGTCCAGCGCCCCCTGACGTGGGTGCGCCAACACGCCTATGAGGAGATCATCGCGCAGGAAAAAGTGGCTGCTGCAGCCCCTATCTATCGCTGGCTGGTGCGGCAGACGCCCGGCGTTCTCCGCCAGCTGGAAAAAGAATTCTACACCGACGACCACCGCCTCTGGCCCAAAGAGGCCCCTGAACAGCCCCAGCAGATGCCTGCGCCGCTGCCCCGGAAGACGTGGCAAAAAATCGGCGAGCGGATGCAGACAGAGCTGGAGCTCCGGGACAAAGAGGCCGGTGAGGGCGTGGATGCCATGCGGGAGCAGATCAAAGCCGCAAACCGCAGCCGCCGCAGCTACGGCGACTTCCTGCGCCGGTTCTGCGTCACCCGGGAGGAAGTCCACCTCGACCCGGACGAGTTCGATCTGAACTTTTACACCTATGGCCTGTCGGTCTACGGCAACCTGCCCCTCATCGAGCCGCTGGAGACCCGGGAGAGCAAGAAGATAGAAGAGCTGGCCCTCGTCATCGACACCAGCTACTCCACCTCGGGTGAGCTGGTGCGGGCCTTTCTGGCTGAGACGTATACTCTGCTGAAGGGCAGGGAGAATTTCTTCCATCGGATGAATCTCCACCTCATCCAGGCCGACAACGCGGTGCGGCAGGATATTCCCGTCAAAAACGAAGACGACCTCATCCGTGCCATGAACCACTTCGAGCTGCGGGGCGGCGGCGGCACCGATTTCCGGCCCGCTTTCGAGTACGTCAGCCGGCTCTGCGCCGAGAAGAAGTTCTCGAACCTCCGGGGTCTGCTCTATTTTACCGACGGTATGGGGACTTACCCGGCCCGCCGCCCGGCTTACGACACGGCATTTCTATTTCTGGGCGACCGCTTCGACGACGCCAATGTGCCGCCCTGGGCAATGAAAGTGGTGCTGGACGAAGAAGAATTTACCGGTGAGGCCGCCCGCAGCGCCTCGGCCCTGTCCGAAGCGCTGGCGGAGGAAGACGACCTCTACCGTGACCTCAACAATTCGTGATAACGAGGGAAAGAATATGAACATCAAACGAGCCAAAGAAGAGATCGAGCATACCGTCAAAGCGTACCTCGCCAAAGATGCTTTGGGCGAATACGCCATCCCGGCCATCCGCCAGCGCCCTATCCTGCTGATGGGGCCTCCGGGCATCGGCAAGACCCAGGTCATGGAGCAGGCGGCGCGGGAGTGCGGCGTGGCGCTGGTGGCCTATACCATCACCCATCACACCCGCCAGAGCGCCGTGGGCCTGCCTTTCATCCGTCAGCGCAACTACGGCGGCCGGGACGTCTCTGTGACGGAGTACACCATGAGCGAGATCATCGCCAGCGTCTACGCCAAGATGGAGGCCACCGGCCTGAAAGAGGGCATCCTCTTCATCGACGAGATCAACTGTGTCTCCGAGACGCTGGCCCCCACCATGCTGCAGTTTTTGCAGTGCAAGACCTTCGGCAATCAGGCCGTGCCTGCGGGCTGGGTCATCGTGGCGGCAGGCAACCCGCCGGAGTACAATAAATCCGTCCGCGATTTCGATATTGTCACCCTCGACCGCGTCCGCCGGATGGACATTGAGCCGGATCTGCCGGTCTGGAAGGACTACGCCCGTGCAGCCCATATCCACAGCGCTATCCTGAGCTACCTCGAACTGCACCCCCAGAACTTCTACCAGATAAACGCTGACGTGGACGGCACCCAGTTCGTCACCGCCCGCGGCTGGGAAGACCTCTCCAACCTGCTCAATACCTATGAGTCGCTGGGCCTGCAGGCCGATGAAGAGCTCATCCGCCAGTATATCCAGCACCAGAAGATCGCCGAGGACTTCTCGGCCTACCTCGACCTCTACTATAAGTACCGTGACGACTACGGCGTGGAGGACATTCTGGCCGGTCAGGCCAAGCCTGCCGCTTTTGCGCGGCTGCTGCAGGCCCCCTTCGACGAGAAGCTGAGCCTCGTGAGCCTGATCCTGTCCGGCCTCGAGACGCGCTTCTCTGCCTCCCGGCGGGCAGACGCTGTGGCCGACAGCTGCTATGCCTTCCTACGAGAGACGAAGAAAGCCTTTGCCGAGATGCCCGCAGAACTGGCGCAGGAGCCGAACTGCTGGGCGCAGCTCTTTGGCCAGATGACCGCCGACTACGAGGCCGAGACCCAGAAAAAGCGCACCGCCGGTCTGCTGGATAAGCCCACGCTGGAAGCCCGCTTGCAGACGGCCAAGACCCTGCGCAGCTGGGAGAAAGAGCTTCTGCGCGCCGCCGCGCCGGACGCGGACGCCGCTTTCAAGGTGCTGCGCACCCAGTTCGGCACCCTGTCGGATGTCCGGGACACCGCCCAGCAGACGGCCAGCGCCGCGCTGGAAGCGGCCTTCGACTTCATGGAGCAGGCATTCGCCGAGAGTCAGGAGATGGTGGTCTTCGTCACCGAACTGACCCTCTCGCCCGCCGCCCATGCGTTCATTGCCGAAAACGGCTGTGAGCGGTATTTCCAGTACAACAAAGACCTCCTGCTTGACCACCGCAAGGCGGCCCTGAATCAGGAGATGGAAGCCGAACAGCGTCGGCACGGGATGCTGTAAAAGATATAAACGCAAACGAGGGGCCGCACAGCTGTGCGGCCCCTCGTTTTGTGTGCAAAAAAGAAAAAGCATCTTGATAAAATCAAGATGCTTGGTGGTTGCGGGGGCCGGATTTGAACCAACGACCTTCGGGTTATGAGCCCGACGAGCTACCAGACTGCTCCACCCCGCGATATTTACTTTTTGCTGTCGGCCTCTCGCTGACTGCTCAAGTATAATACCACAAGGCGGGGGACTTGTCAAGCGTTTTTTCAAAAAGAATATGACTTTTTCGAAAAGGCCGCTGCCGGAAACAAAAAGCGCCCCATTCCGGGGCGCTTCGACAGAGCGAATATCACTTGCGGGTGCGGCGGCGCACGAAGCGGACGACGAGGGTGGCTGCGGCCAGAATGACCAGCACGGGCCAGACGCCCACGACCCAGACCGTCAGCTGCTGGATGCCGGAGACAAAGCCCGTCCAGCCATTGCGGAGGGCGCTGGACAACTGGGAGAGGTAGGATTCCTCGGTGGGGGTGTATTCCTTCACCTCGTCCAGCGAGAGGTAGACCGTGGAGCAGGACACCTGCTGGCTGTACCAGTCCAGCTGCGATTGCCAGCTCTCGATCTGGTACTGGACGTCGCTGAGGGAAGATTCGATCTCCAGCAGGTCGGAGAGGTTTTCGGCGCTGGCCTGAAGCTCCTGCAAACGTGTGCGCTGAGCCGTCAGGTTGGAGAGCCGGGCCTCGATGTCCATATACTGGGTGGTGACGTCCTGCACCTGCTCGCTCTTGTCCACGAGGTTGCCCGCTTGCGCGGCGGCTTCGAGGAAGCTCGCGTAGTTGTCCTGCGGGACGCGGATGGTGAGGGAGAGGGTGCGGCTCGAGCCGGTGTAAGAGGATTCATTGCTGGATTCCAGATAGCCTCCGGCGGCGCTCACGGCGTCGGTGAGTGCGGTGCGGGCGGCGTCAAAGTCCTTGCTCTCGATGGTGAGGTTGGCCGTGTAGATGAGCTTTGTGCTCGTCTGCGCTGCCTCGGCGCTGAGGGTGCCGGTGCCGCCTGCATCGCGGGCGCTCATGGTATCGGCGCTTCCACCGGCCTGGACGGCCATCTTGGGTGCGGCAAGGGCGCTGTTCACGTCGTCCATCGAGTAGGCAGCGTAGGAGGCCGTCTCAGCGGCAGAGCTGAGGGCCGCGCCGCCCGCAGGCAGCAGGCTGATGGGGGAGTGGACTGCCGCATACAGACCAACGCCGCAGAGCAGGCCGCAGGCGGCGATGCTCAGAGCCTTGCGGGGAAAGTGGATGGCTTTTTTGGGCTTTTTGGCGGGTTTCGGTGCCTCTTCTGCCGGCTGCATGGCGAGGAGCTTTGCTTTCAGGTCGTCCGAAACGTGAAGGTCGTCTACCTCCATCTTGTACTCATACCACCTCATCTTCAATCTCCTCCTTCAGCATCGTATGTAACTGTGCGCGGGCGCGGCGAAGCCAGCTGAGCACCGTGTTGGTGGGTGCGCCCAGCATCCGGCCCACCTCGGCGGCGGTGTACCCCTCGTAGTAGTGGAGGTAGACCGCATTGCGGTAGTTCTCGGGCAGGGCGCGCACGGCGTCCAGCACGCTGCCGTCTTCCATCTGGTCCGGAGCGGGAAGATTCTCGTCCAGCTCGGTGTCCTTCTGGCGGGCGGCGCGGGTCAGGTCGTGGCAGCGGTTGATGGTCACACGCAGCAGCCAGGCTTTCAGGTGTTCCTCGCTCTCGAAGCGGCCATTGTAGCACAGCAGCTTTTCGAAAACATCCTGCACCACATCTTCCGCATCGGCGGTGCAGCTGCAGTTGTGCATGGCGGCTCGGAACACCGTGTCACTGTATCGCTGCACGGCCAGCGCAAAAATCTCGTTTTTGGTCAGCTGTCCCATAGTTCTATGCTCCTTTGATGTCCTGTGTACAGCAGGACTCGGTGGAAAAATTATCTCTTATTGGGGACATTCACCCTGTATACGGATGAGCGACCCCGATTATTGCAGTTTATGGTGCAGAGCGGAAAAATCTTCCGCCCGGCATCGCACAAGGTATCCAAAGTATAACATGAATACGCCCAAAACAAAAGGGCCATTTGCCGCCATGTTTTGGCAAATGACCCTGAGAGCTTCTGTTCAGTTATCGGTAGAGCCGCTGGAAGAGGGCTACCCGCTCGGAGAGATACGTCTCGGCCCGGGGGTGGTGGAGCCAGCGTTTGCCCGCCTTGTCGCAGGCGAGACGGTGGCCCAGCGCGGCGGGGCAGGCGTCTATCTCTTCCACGTCCCGCATGGTGAGGGTGAGGCTCAGCGCCGCCGGAGCGTCCGGCAGGGGCGGGAGCGGGTCTTCCCAGACGAAGGGCGGCAGCAGCTGGACGGCGTATACCGTCCGGGTGCATTCTTCGGTGAGCAGCAGCGCGGCGGGCGCACCATCCGGCATGACATGCAGAGAGGAATAGAGCAGCTGCAGCTGCGCCGGAGCCAGCAGACGGGATGCGCCCTCTTCCTCATCGGGCAGAAGGGTGAGAAAATCCGCCGCCTCGTCGGCGTAGATGCGCCGGGCCGGAGCGTGGAACTGCGCATACAGCGCGGGCAGGGCAAACACGCCCTCCCGGTCTAAGGCCCGCTGCAACAGACAGTAAAACTCCGTCAGCGGGTGGGCAGGGTCGGGCTGCGGCATCCCGAAATCGGGGCGCGAAACGTGTCCTCCGCCCATCAGCCGTTATAGCCCAGCGTGGCCGCCATGACAGCCTTGATGGTGTGCATCCGGTTCTCGGCCTCGTCGAAAACGATGCTCTGGGGGCCTTCGAAGACTTCGTCGGTGACTTCCATCGCGTCGCGGCCAAAGCGCTCGCCCATCTCCCTGCCCACAGTGGTCTTGTGGTCGTGGTAGGCGGGCAGGCAGTGCATGAACACGGCCTTGGGGCCGGCGATGTTCATCAGGTCCTGGTTGATCTGATATGCGGCCAGGTCGTTGATGCGCTCGGCCCAGACCTCGACCGGCTCGCCCATGGACACCCAGACGTCGGTGTAGAGGACGTCTGCGCCCTTTGCGGCCTTGGCAGGGTCTTCCTCGAAGGAGATGGCCGCACCCGTCTCGGCGGCGATGGCCTTGCACTGCTCCACCAGTGCAGCGTCCGGCTGGTACTTCCTGAGGGCGCAGGCGGTGAAGTTGAGGCCCATCTTGGCGCAGCCCACCATCAGGCTGTTGCCCATGTTGTAGCGGGCGTCGCCGAAGTAAACGAAGTTGATGCCTTTGAGGTGGCCGAAGTGCTCCCGGATGGTGAGAAAGTCGGCGAGGATCTGGGTGGGGTGGAACTCGTTGGTCAGGCCGTTCCACACCGGCACACCGGCGTAGTGGGCCAGATCTTCCACGATGCTCTGGCCGTAGCCGCGGTACTCGATGCCATCGAACATCCGGCCCAGCACCCGGGCGGTGTCAGCAATGGACTCCTTCTTGCCGATCTGGCTGCCCGACGGGTCGAGGTAGGTGACTTCCATGCCCAGGTCGTGGGCGGCGACCTCAAAGCTGCAGCGGGTGCGGGTGGAGGTCTTCTCGAAGATAAGGGCAATGTTCTTGCCGCGCAGAGCATCGTGGCGGATGCCGGCCTTTTTCTTTGCCTTCAGGTCGGCGGCGAGGTCCAGCAGACCTTCGATCTCTTCGGGAGTGTAATCGAGAAGCTTCAAAAAGCTGCGGTTCGTAAGATCCATTGTATATATTCCTCTCTATGCGCCAAAATTTGAATATTTATACTTTCACAGACCCTATTATAATACAGAGCAAAGGTGGGGTCAAGAGGAAGCACTTGACCCCACCTGTCAAAATTGAGATCCAATCCAAAAATCAAGGTGCTATGAAAAAATTTAACATCTTACAACTCCAGCTCCATCTTCCGCCCGCTGGGCTGATAGGGGGTGAGCCGGACGCCGGCCTTTTTGAACATGAACCGCGCAGCTACGCTGGAATCGGTGTCGTGGTACTTGTCGCTGTAGTAGACGACCTCGGCGATGCCGGACTGGATGATGGCTTTGGTACACTCGTTGCAGGGAAAGAGGGTGACGTACACCCGCGCGCCCTTGAGGTTGTTGTGGGCGCTGTTGAGGATGGCGTTCAGCTCGGCGTGGCAGACGTACATATATTTCGTGTTCAGCGGCTCACCCTCCCGCTCCCACGGCATGGCGTCGTCGTCGCAGCCGATGGGCATACCGTTGTAGCCCAGAGAGAGGATCTTGTTTTCCGGGCTGACGATGCAGGCGCCCACCTGACTGCTGGGGTCCTTGGAGCGCATGGCCGTGAGCAGGGCAATGCCCATGAAGTATTCGTCCCAGTTGATATAATCCGTGCGTTTCATCGTGTGGAGCTCCTTGTTCTGCATAAAAATTGGGTTCGGTGGCCCTATTATAGCGTGCTACGGCAGCTTTTACAATAAAATATTTGCCCTCAAGGCAAAATGCACAAAACAAAGCCGGGAAGTTTGGCAGGGTAAAAGCCGGAAATTTCAAATGAAATATTCAAAAATCGCTTGAAGTGTGGTATTATCTTTGTAAAATATGCCACAAAAACAGAGAGAATGCTCTGTGCGGCGGAAATGAGGGAAAAACCGATATGAAATACGCAAGCAACAACATCCGTAATATCTTGATCGCAGGCCATGCCGGCAGCGGCAAAACGACGCTGACCGAGGCATTGGTCTATTTTTCGGGCGCTGCCGAGCGTATGGGCCGGGTCGAGGACGGCACCACGATTTCGGACTTTGACCCCGAGGAAGCAAAGCGGAAGGCCAGTCTGTCGGCATCGGTCGTGCCGGTGGAGTATGAGGGCATCAAGTACAACCTCATCGACGCTCCGGGCCTGTTCGACTTTGAGGCAGGCGAGTACGAGGGCATCCGTGCAGCCGAGAGTGTGCTGGTGTGCGTGTCGGGCCGCAGCGGCGTGACCGTCGGTGCGGAAAAAGCGTTCCAGCTGGCCCGCAAGAACGGCAAGGCCACAATGGTCTTTGTCTCGAAGTGCGATCTGGAGAACGCGAACTACTTCAAGATTCTCGAGGACATGAAGATAAAGTTTGGCTCCACTGTCTGCCCCTGCGTCGTCCCGGCGAAGCTCGACGACGGCACCCCCGTGTACATCAATCTGTTCAGCCAGAAGGCCTTCAAGTATGAGGGCGGCAAGCAGGTGCAGGTCGATCTGCCCGACATCGGCCACCGTTTCCAGGGCCTTATCGAGGCTATGAGCGAGGCTATCGCCGAGACCGACGACGAGCTGATGGAGAAGTTCTTCGGCGGCGAGGCATTCACCACCGAAGAGATCGTCGATGGTATGCGCAAGGGCGTCAAGGATGGCCTCATCACCCCTGTGTTCTGCGGCAGCGCTGTCAACCAGCAGGCTCTGGATATGCTGCTGTACAATATGCATAAGCTGCTGCCCAGCCCGGAGCACAACGGCGTTCTGGCTGAGGATGCCAACGGCGAACCCGTCGAGCTGACCTGTGCAGAGAGCGAGCCTACCGCTGCCTACGTCTTCAAGACTGTGGCCGACCCCTTCGTGGGCAAGCTGAGCTATCTGCGCGTCGTCAGCGGCAAGATCACCGCAGGCGCTTCTCTCGTCAACGCCCGCACCGGTGAGACCGAGAAGATGGGCAAGCCCCTCACTGTTATGGGCAAGAAGCAGACTGAGGCCGAGAGCATCGGTGCCGGTGACATCGGCGCTGTGGCAAAGCTGGTCAGCGCAAAGACCGGCGACACCCTCTGCGACGCTTCCCGCGTGGTCAAGCTGCCCGCACCCGTCTTCCCGAAGCCCAGCCTGTTCATGGCTGTCACCGTCGCCAAGAAGGGCGACGAGGGCAAGATCAGCAGCGCTTTGGCCCGTCTGATGGAAGAAGACCCCACCCTGAGCTACGTCAACAACGCCGAGACCCATCAGCAGATCATCGGCGGTCTGGGCGAGCAGCACCTCGACGTGGTCAAGGCCAAGCTGAAGAATAAGTTCGGCGTGGAAATTGGCCTCGAGGCTCCGCGTATCGCTTACCGCGAGTCCATCCGCAAGGCCTGCCAGAAGCAGGGCCGTCATAAGAAGCAGACCGGCGGCCACGGCCAGTTCGGCGATGTCATCATCAACTTCGAGCCCTGCGACAGCGAGCAGGTCGTCTTCGAAGAGAAGGTGTTCGGCGGTAGCGTGCCGAAGAACTTCTTCCCGGCCGTTGAAAAGGGCGTCCGCCTTGCCGCTGAGAAGGGCGTGCTGGCCGGTTATCCTGTGGTCGGCCTGAAAGCCACCCTGCTGGACGGCAGCTACCACCCCGTGGACAGCTCCGAAATGGCCTTTATCATGGCTGCAAAGCTGGCTTATAAGGCCGCAATGCCCGAGGCCGGCCCTGTCATCCTCGAGCCTATCCACACCCTGAAAGCTCATGTTCCCAACGACAATACCGGCGACATCATGGGCGACGTCACCAAGCGCCGCGGTCGTGTGCTGGGCATGGAGCCCGACGAGGACGGCTTGCAGACCATCATCGCCGAAGTGCCTCTGGCTGAGCTAGCCAACTTCACCACCTTCATCCGTCAGACCACCCAGGGCCGCGGCTGGTTCACTACCGAGTTCGCCCGCTACGAGATCCTGCCTGAGATGCTGGTTCCCGCCGTGGTCGAGCAGGCCAGAAAGCTGGGCAATCTGGATGAATCTGCAGACGACTAAATAAGACATTTTCCAAGCCCTGTCGGCACTTCCCTCTGTCGGCGGGGCTTTTTTGCGGCCTTTTTGGCCCGCAGGGCGGCAGTTTTTATTGACAAGGCCGTGGCTTGCTATTATAATGAATAAGTCAAAATGGCATTCGTGTGCGGTTTTATGTTTTATGACACTCTGCCGTACCCCAAAAAATAGATAAGGAGATTTCCAAATGGCACAAGAGATCAAGATGTCCGCTGCTGGCCTGAAGGCAATGCAGGAGGAACTGGAATACCTGAAGACTGTCCGCCGCAAGGAGCTGGCAGAAGAGATCAAGGAAGCCCGCAGCCACGGCGACCTGTCCGAGAACAGCGAGTACGATGAGGCCAAGAACACCCAGGGTCTGGTCGAGAACCGCATCACCGAGCTGGAGCAGATGGTCAAGAACGCTGTCGTCATCGACGAGAGCGAGCTGAGCGTTGAGAACGTCTCTGTCGGTACTCACGTCACTATCCAGATGGAGGGCGAGGACGAGACCGAGGAGTACGACATCGTGGGCCGTACCGAGGCTGACCCCCTGAACGGCAAGATCAGCGACGAGAGCCCCGTGGGCCACGCCCTGCTGGAGAAGGCTGTCGGCGACACCGCCGAAGTCCTGCTGCCCACCGGCCTTACCGTCAACTACAAGGTGCTGGGCATTACCCACTCTGCAAACTGAGCCAAGCGGGAGGAAATTATGGAAGAACAGAAGAAGAACCCCGCACAGGGCCTGTCTGAGAGCGAGCAGGTGCAGGTGCGCCGCCAGAAGTTGGCAGACCTGCAGGCTGCAGGCCGCGACCCCTTTACCCTGACCAAGTTCCCTCAGGATGCTTACTCTGCTGACCTGAAGGAAGAGTTCAAGGATCTGCCCAACGAGACCGACAGCGGTAAGAAGGTCGCACTGGCTGGCCGCCTGATGTCCAAGCGTGTCATGGGCAAGGCAAGCTTTGCCCATCTGCGCGACGATAAGGGCGACATCCAGCTCTACGTCCGCCGTGACGAGCTGGGCGACGACGCTTACGTTGCTTTCAAGAAGCTGGACGTGGGCGACATCATCGGCGTCAAGGGTGAGGTGTTCCGCACCAAGACCGGCGAGCTGAGCGCCCGTGCCGAGGAGATCACCCTGCTGGCCAAGAGCCTGCGCCCCCTGCCCGAGAAGTTCCACGGCCTGACCGATACCGAGATGCGCTATCGTCAGCGCTATGTTGACCTCATCGCAAACCCCGAGGTCAAGGAGACCTTTGTCAAGCGCAGCCAGATCCTGAAGGAGATCCGTGCCTATCTGGACGAGAAGGGCTTCCTGGAGGTCGATACCCCCATCCTGACCCCGTTCGAGATCGGTGCGTCCGCACGTCCCTTCTACACCCATCACAACAGCCTGAACATGGACATGGTGCTCCGCATCGAGACCGAGCTGTACCTGAAGCGCCTCATCGTGGGCGGCATGGACCGTGTGTACGAGGTGGGCCGCATCTTCCGCAACGAGGGCATGGACCCCAAGCACAATCCCGAGTTCACCAGCATCGAGCTGTATCAGGCATTCACCGATTTCCACGGTATGATGGACCTGGTGGAGGAGCTGTATAAGCGCCTCGCTCAGAAGATCTGCGGCAGCCTGGTCATCCCCTATCAGGGCAAGCAGATCGACATGGGCCACTGGGAGCGTCTGACCATGATCGAGGCCGTCAAGAAGTATTCCGGCGTTGACTTCAACGACTGGAAGACCGATGAGGACGCCATCGCCGCTGCCAAGGAGCACCATGTGGAGCTGCCCGAGGTTCCCACCAAGGGCGCCATCCTGGCCGAGTTCTTCGACGCCTTCGTCGAGGACAAGCTCATCCAGCCCACCTTCATCTATGATTACCCCGTCGAGATCAGCCCGCTGGCCAAGCGCAAGCCGGATGATCCCGCTTTCACCGAGCGTTTTGAGTACTTCATCGACTGCACCGAGTACGGCAACGCTTTCAGCGAGCTGAACGACCCCATCGACCAGAAGGGCCGCTTCGAGCGGCAGGTCGCCGAGCGCAAGGCCATCGAGCCCGACTGCAAGGCACAGGTCGATTACGACTACGTCAACGCTCTGGAGTACGGTCTGCCTCCCACGGGCGGCCTCGGCTTCGGTGTTGACCGTCTGGTCATGCTGCTGACGGACAGCGCTTCTATCCGTGACGTGCTGCTGTTCCCCACGATGAAGCCGATTGAGCAGTAAGATACAAAAATCGGCTTTATTACGTTAAAAAGCTAGATGCGCGATACTGTAGCAACGTGGATTTACCACCAACTTACCACCCAATTTGATAATTTGCATCAGTAAAATGGAAAGCAGCCTACAATAAACACAAGCACCCCTGCCAATGAAATGTGCGATGACACATAGATTGGCAGGGGTGCTTTTTGAATTGCAAAAAATATCAAAAAATAGCTTGAATTAGCATCGCAAAAGTGATATTATAATAAAGGAAAGCGAGGAATGTTCAATGGCTACCATAAACAATCTCCGTTTAATCCGTGAATTGTATGGAGCAACACAAGAGCAAGTTGCTAGAGCTCTCTCAGTTAACCGTATGACTGTAGCAAATTGGGAGAATGGTAATTCGGTGGCTTCAGCAGCAAACCGTGAAAAGCTCTCGATGTATTTTGGAATCGGACCAGAGTTTATCTACGATAAGGCTCTTAGCGAGGATGCCAAAAAAGTGATTCTGTCTGCGGCGAAGTATTCTCGAGAAGTTACAGATAAAGACGGTGATGAACTTTCGAAAGAAGAGGTTCTAAGCAGGGCGTTTGAGTCCGTGACTTTTTCGAATGCACTGAACCAGTATATTGTTGCGATGAAGATGATGCTGGCAACGGCTGATCAAGAAAGCATCACCACGCTGGAAAATGCGCTTCAAATTTATGAAAAGATGGGAAATCGACTGAAGCTGATTGTCAAGCTTCGGTATGACGAGTCGAAAGACGGTACATCTTTACAAGAGCTTTTACGGACAGTACAGCAGACTGAGATAAAAAAAGCACTCGAGAGATGAGAGTGCTAACTTTTTTCTTGACGTACAATTCAGCCTATGGTATAATAAGTTGTGAAGTGGGCAAAGAAAAACAGCACAATGGCTGGAATCCACTGTGCTGTCAACTGTGTCTCATAGAATCAAGCTTTAAATATGTGATCCTACATACACTTAGGTCGTGTTATAGTATATCACAATTTAAGGCTTGGTTCAATATGGGAAAATTACAAAATGTGACCCATATGAGCCGGCTTTTTTCTATTGTCTGCTACATTATATGATTTTATACACCTTTTTGGATTCCTAACTATTTAGGAGAAAGGAGTAGCAGATGAAAGCTACTGGTATTCGTTTGAAAGCAAGTTGCAGTAATCCTGACAGCCCTAAGCTTACGGAAATTGATTCCATTTATGTGGAGGGTTGCACTAATCCGGGACTCTTTAAAAAAGAAGCTCTATATGATTATCTGCAGGAACACCCCAAAACTATTCAGGTAAACATCCGCCCCTACCCCAATTTGATCCCGCAACTGAGCAAGAACAATGAGAAGTACGTTAAGTCAGAGCCCAACGGTTCTGGTAAAGATAATCTCCTGTGCTTGCGTCATGTGTGAGGAGGTTCTGAAGATGGGAAAAGATCAGCATGTAACGCCGCATCCCAATGGTGGTTGGCAGGTAAAAGGTGCAGGCAACTCTCGTGCGACAGTACGCACCAACACGCAAAGGGAGGCTATCAACATCGGACGTGAAATTTCGCGTAATCAAGGGTCGGAACTCGTAATCCATGGGTGCAATGGGCAGATTCGCGCTAAAGATTCTCACGGACACGATCCATATCCGCCTAAGGGTTAATTGACGAAACACCTCTGTGCATACTGGATTCCAGGCGGTATGTACAGAGGTATTGTTTTTATGGACAGAAGTTGGCCGATGAACTTGACTACATATAAATTTACAGTTGAAAACGTAAATCATTAGTAGAGAAAGATGGCAGATATACTGCAGAACAGGCGGTATATCTGCTTTTCTATTGAAAGATTTCGCAGTTCCCTTGATTCATAGCTTGTCCTTAGCAAATAAATAGCGTATACTTGTTTCTGAAAGAATTTTATGGAGAGGTTCGGAGGTGTTGGTGTTGGAGGTCAAGGAAGTTCAAACTTTATCGGAACAGGAAAAGACGGTTTCTCTGTTTGAGTTTATCAAGGAGTTGAACAAACTCAAACAAAAAGTCGTTTTGAATATTAGAGATTACCCATGGCATCTTGCCATTTCCGATATTCCTGTTTTTTCAGAGTACATCAATGTTTCCTATCGAGATCGGGTAGAGGAAGAAAGTGAAACAGCGGATGATTTATTGCTTTCCATCCGAAAACCTGAATTTGAAGAATGTCCGATTCCAGATGAACTTTTTGCGGACTGGCTGGTATCTGGTTGGGGCGATTATCATACAGAAGCAGATGTAATGCCTGAACGAAACATTACCTCTGAAAGTCCTGATACGGAAGAACTCTCAGAAGAAGATGCTGCCGTTGAGCAATTTGAGGATAATTCCGAAAGAGTAGCTGCCTATCAGAATTGGCAAGTTCCGCGCACTGCATGGGCAGACAGACAACATGTCATTGAAAAAACGCGAGAGTTGTTTACAGATTTGTACCAGCTCTATTTTGAGTTGCAGCGAGAAGCCGAAACCGAAGAAATCATTGTAGCGAACGGTATGTTTCGTGATGCGCAGAACCCTGATATTGCACATCCTGTGCTGACTCATCGTGTGCAGCTTGAGTATGACGCAATGGAGAATGTCATCTCCATCCATGATACAGAAAGCTCTTCCGAACTCTATTCTGTATTGTTTCAGATGATGGAAGACATCAATTTGGATGCTATCAATCACCTCAACGATGATCTGCGCGCAAATGACTATCATCCGTTGGACAGAACAAGTACGCCGGACTTCTTAAAAGCACTGGTACGTCAGCTTTCATCGGACAGCATTTTCTCCGCAGTGGGTGTTCCAGCTGGTTGGAGTAAGAAGAATCGGTTGCTTCTGTATCTTGAGCCCTGCTATATAGTCCGTAAGAGATTGGATGGCACTCCGAAAGCTATCGAAAAAATTATCGAGAACATCCAGCAGACCGGGTTTGTTCCTGCGCCGATCTCTGACATTGTAAGCGGTGGAAAAATTGATTTACCAGAAGATGATGGCGAAGAATCCATTGAGGAACAGCTTGCAGCTGTTGGCGGTGAAAGTGTCGATGTTTTACTTTCCAAAGAGGCCAACAAAGAGCAGCTGGAAATCGCACATCGTATCGAGCAATACAATGCTGTTCTGGTGCAGGGGCCTCCGGGTACTGGCAAAACTCACACCATTGCAAACCTGATGGGGCATTTTCTCGCACAGGGCAAAAGTGTTCTGGTGACGAGCCATACCAAAAAGGCTTTGAGTGTTCTGAAAGAAAAAGTTGCACCGGGGCTGCAAAGCCTGTGCGTGTCGATTCTGGATGATTCTAACCTTGATATGGAGCGTTCGGTAGATGGCATCACCGATTATATGTCCAAGACCACTTCCCATGAGATGCAGCGCGAAATGAATCGCCTTGCCGGGGAGCGCAAGGAGGTCATTGACCAACTTGCCAATGTTCGGCGTAAGATTTTTGCGATTCTGAATCAGGAATGCAGCTGTATTGTGTACAATGGAGAAGAATTTTCTCCATCTAAGGCTGCAGAGTTCGTGTTAGCTCATGCGGACGATTTGTCTTATATTCCGGGCAAGGTGCGTCTGGATACTCCTTTGCCGCTGACATTCGAGCAGCTAACGGAACTGTATAGAAGCAATCGATTAGTGTCCGAATCGGATGAAGAAGAACTTTTAGCGGATCTTCCCGATCCCTCTAATCTGCTGCCTCCGGCAGAATTTGATCGCATTCAGACCGAAATGCGCTCCATGCAAGATCGGCTAAAGCAAATTGAACAGCTCAAGGGATGGACTATTCACAATCGCCCGATTGAAAAACTGATTGATGTTGATGGTCTGAATGGGCAGTTCACAATTTTTTATCCAAAGCGTGATGCACTACAAGCACTCTCTGCATACGTTCATGAGTTTTCGGCAATCGATCCATGGATGAAGTCCGCAGCAGTAGACGGCAAAAATGGCGGCTCGTATCTCCATCACTGGGAGCTGCTGATCGAGCAGATTGAAGCAACCTGCCGCTATGCAGAAACGCTGGTTGAAGAACAATTCGGTGTGGAGATCGTTTTTGTACAGCCTGATAATGCAAGTGACTTAAAAACCTCATTTGAGGCTCTTAAAACTGTGCTTGGTCCCAATGGAAAAATTCCGACACTTACCCGGATGTTCCATAAAGACTATGTTGCTGCACATGAAAGCGTAAAAATCAACAGTAAATTGGCACAGTCTGTGGCAGACTGTGACTTGGTGCTCCATGCTATCGAATTAAAGGAAGTACGCCAGAAATGTGCGACTTATTGGGACGAACTGCTTGCAACGCAAGGCGTTCCAAAATTCTTTGAATTGGATGCGTCTTCTCCTGAACGCATTGCACACAACTGGATTCCACACATCCAGAAGTATCTGAACTGGTATCAGGATGACTATGCAAAGCTGAGCGAGAAGCTGATGGCGGCTGGAATTCCAGCTGATCAGATATTTGGTATTAGCACTTTGGATTCCGACCTGTCTGCAACCTCTAAGATCCTTGGTGCAGTTGAGCAGACCATTCCAAAGCTGTGTGATGTTTGCTCTCTTATTCTTGATTTGGGTGAACGAGAAGCTCTTCTCCGGCAGACCAAAAACTTACTGCTTTCCGATAAGCGTGTGAACAGCACTCTTTGCACTACGCTTGCAAGTGCAATTACAGACGGTGACGCGCAAAAATATATGGATACGTTCTCCCTACTGGAAGAAATGTACGGCAAGTACGCTTTACAGCGAAGCCGAATGGAGATGCTCAGCATTTTGAAGCCGATTGCACCGCAGTGGGCTGACGCAATCCAAAATCGAGATGGAATCCATGGTTCGGATACTGTTCCAGATACGATTGAAGATGCGTGGAAGTGGAAGCAGCTTTCCGGCCGAATTGATGAAATCACAAAAGAACCTTTTGAGCAGCTTCAAGCTGATAGTTTGCGGCTTAGTAAAGAATATCGGTCTATCACAGCAGAATATGCGGAAAAGTGTGGGTGGTATCACCTCTTGCGCAGAACGGAAGCCGACATTGACATGAAACAAGCTCTGCAAGGTTGGAAGCAGACCGTCAAGCGAATCGGCAAGGGTACGGGCAAAACCGCGCCGGCCTTGAAAGCTAAGGCGCGCGAGCTAATGTCAAAGTGCCAAGTAGCTGTTCCATGTTGGATTATGCCGATCAGCCGTGCGCTGGAAAGTCTGAATCCTAAAGAGAATCAGTTCGATATTGTTATCATTGATGAGGCCAGTCAATCGGATGTTTCTTCGCTGGCTATTCTATATATGGGCAAAAAGCTGATTATTGTGGGCGATGATAAGCAGGTCAGCCCAATGGCAGTCGGCACAGATACGGATAAAATGAGTGCATTGGAACAGATGTATCTGCACGACAAAATCCCAAACTCTCATCTGTATAACGCTAAAACGTCCATTTATGACATTGCCACCACGACATTCCAACCCTTGATGCTCCGAGAACATTTCCGTTGTGTACCCGAAATCATTGGATTCAGTAATATGCTGTCCTATGATTACAAAATCAAGCCACTTCGGGATGCCAGCAGCAGTACGCTCCTTCCGGCAGTGGTCAATTATCGTGTGGCCGATGGTCAACGTATGGGGCGGTTCAAGACAAATCCCAAAGAAGCCGAAGCTATTGTTGCTCTGATGAAAGCCTGCATGGAGCAGGACGAATACCAAGGGAAAACATTTGGTGTGATCTCCTTGTTAGGTGATGAGCAAGTCAAGATTATCCAGCGTGAGATTGAGCAGGAAATTGACGCAAAGGAAATCGTTTCGCGGAATATTCTTTGCGGAAATTCAGCGAATTTCCAAGGCGATGAGCGTGATGTGGTATTCCTTAGTCTAGTCGATAGTGGTGATGGAACGGGGCCTCTGTCTATGATGGGATTCGGTGTGGATGATGCCATGCGGAAACGCTACAATGTTGCCGCCAGCCGTGCAAGAGATCAGCTTTGGGTAGTACATTCACTTGATGCTGCAAATGATTTGAAACCGGGTGATATGCGGAAGCGGTTGATCGACTACGCCGCGAACCCTCATGCGCTGGATGTTCAGCATACCGAAATCGAAGCGCATTCCGAATCGCCGTTTGAATTGGCAGTCGCTACGAACCTTTCTGATCGTGGGTATCACCTTGTCCAGCAATGGAAGGTCGGTGCGTATCGTTTGGATATGGTCGCGCTGTGTGGTAAAAAGATGGTGGCTATCGAATGTGATGGCGAACGTTGGCACAGCGGCGAAGAAAAAGTCCGGGAGGATATGGAACGACAGACAATTCTGGAAAGATTGGGCTGGCGCTTCATTCGGATTCGTGGCAGCGAGTATTATCGCGCTCCAGAGGAAACGATGGAACGTGTTGTTTCCGAACTTACAGCTTTTGGTATTGAGCCGGAAACTGCTGAAGGCAGCAACAGCGGCGAACAACGCTCCTCTGAATTGTTGAGCCGAGTAAAACTTCGTGCTGCTCAAATCATCGAAAGTAAGCATAGCGAGGACGATTCTATCGACTTGGAAACTATTCAGATTGCTCTTGACCCGAAGAGTATTGTCCCGAAACAGGATGAGGAAAAGGGTTCATCGGTGCAGATGGAGGCCGTAGTAGAGCAAACCATAATCGATGTTCCGGGAGTTGAACCTGAACTTCCTGCGGTTGAGGTCGTACCGCCGCAAAAAGCTGCCACACGAAAGACGCCTAAAAAATCTTCCACAGCAAAATCCCAAAAGGCACCCACCTCTAAGGTGAAGAACGAATCGCAAGGCGAGGCTGTTCAGCAAGTGATGCCCGGTATGGATATTTCATCAGAAGATATTTTGACTTTTTTGAAAAATCGAAATGTCCACTATGTCGATAAGCGTTCTAACGGTGGTGCGCTCTGGATTATTGGTGGGCATGAACTTGATTCGCTTGTCGCAGAGGCTAAAAACACGGGAATCTTGTTTCATTTCAAAATGGGCGGTGGAAATGTAACGAAAGGAAAAGATGGATGGTGGTTTAAGTAGGGTGAATTCTTTAATCAGCAAAAAATTATAATACAGTCAAACGGTAAAGTGGATTTTGGTTCGCTTTGCCGTTTTTCTTTTTGCCCAAAATTGTGAAATTTTCAAAACTGTATTCTAAAACAGCCCTGCGGATTCCTATTAGTGTAGGGGCCTTCAAAATCTTTTGTGAAACGGCTTTCCTCTAGTTTTATGAGTGGAAAATAAACAAAATCCATGTTCTAAAATTAGGTAGTTCAACAAAATTTGAAAATCTGTATGCCAAACGCCCATTTTAGAATGTTATAGGTAGAGGGGAACGTTGGAAAAATGAATTTTCTTTGAACTTTCAAAAGACCCGGTTTAAAAACACCCCTTAAAGTTTGTATAGGGTATAGGAAGTGTTTTCAAAAGTAAGCCAATTCACTACGGTATCACTGATGAAATTCCCCGATTCCTTACAAAGTCACATCGCACCTTGAAAATCGCATGAGCCACCCCAGCAGGATACCTCTGGTACTGAATGTGCATTCTGCGCGTCTTACCGGAAAATACGCCGGAGAAAATCGGGCAGGAACGGGCTGGGACAGAGTGGACAGTGGTTAAGAGCAAGATTCGCCTTTGTATACGAAACCGCTCCTACGGGCAGTTTCTCCTCGGCGGCATCTTGATGGGGATTGCGCTCCCCATACCCTCACATCGTGCAAAATCACATGATTTTGCCCATTGGTGGCCTGCTGCAGCGGGTCACAGCCGGAGTGCAGATGCACTGCCGGGAAAATCAAATTCTTGATTTTGGAAAGGAGACCCCATGCCAAGAACGAAGAAAAAAGTGAAATCTATCGTAAAGACAAAAGTAATCTCCGCACGAGTAACAGAAGTAGTACATGAACTTTTACACCGGCAGGCAGAAGATGCCGGAATGACCCTCTCTGAATTTACAGCGCAGATGCTGATGAAAGGCCGCGTGAATACCTCGTATGTGTTCTATGTCCACCCGGACGAAATTGAAGCCATCACACGGGAGTTTGCCGCCATCGGGAATAATCTGAACCAGATCGCGGCGTTCTTCAACAGCGGCGGTATCCAGTCGCGCGCTATGCTCGAAAACATCAACCATGCAATTTCCTGTATTTTTGAAATGCGGGAGCAAGTCGCAGAAATGGCAGGAAAGAATTATGGCAATCTTAAAGCACATCGCAAGTAAGAGCTCCAACTATGGTGCTGCGCTGGAATATCTGATTTTCAAGCATGACGAACTTCGGAAAACTCCGATCCTTGACCAAAACGGAAATCGTATTATGCGGGATGAGTTTTATCTGGACGGCCTGAACTGTGAACCCTATTCCTTTGATGCGGCCTGCCAGCAGCTGAACCGCGAATATCAGAAGAACAAAAATAAGAATGAAATCAAAAGCCATCATTACATCATCAGCTTTGACCCACAGGACAGCACAGAAAATTGCTTGACGGGGAAACGGGCACAGGAGCTTGGACTGGAATACGCAAAAGCAAATTTTCCGGGGCATCAGGCATTGGTCTGTACGCACATGGACGGTCACAATGGCAGCGGAAATATTCATGTCCATATCGTAATCAACAGTTTGCGAAAGCTGGATGTACCTAAGCAGTCCTTTATGGAGCGACCCATTGACTGCAAGGCAGGGCACAAGCACCATCTGACAAAAGACTACTTGAAACATTTACAGAAATCTCTGATGGATATTTGCATGAGGGAAAACTTGAATCAGATCGATTTGCTTTCCCCCTCTCTCTCTAAAGTTTCGGAGCAGGAATATTACGCTAAACGGCGCGGACAGATCAACCTGGACCTTACCAATCTGGAACTTCTTGGCGATGGGTTCATACCAGCAAAGACGACTTTTGAAACGGAGAAGGAAAAAATCCGAAATGCCATTACCGATATAGCAAAACGATCTGCATCTTTTATGGATTTCCAAAACCTCTTAAAGCTGGAATACGGCATTTTGGTGAAAGACCATCGAGGGCGATTCAGCTACCTTCCAGCAGACAGGGAGAAATTTATCTCTGCCAGAACGCTGGGAACCAGTTTTGACCGTGAGCATCTTTTACTGCTTTTTCAGTGCAACGCAGCCGAGAAAGAAAAGCAGCAGTGTCGTGTCAATGATCCTATGGATGCGCTGTACATCAAGTCGAATCTCCGGCTGGTTGTAAATTTGCAGGATCAAAGATGAATGGTTCTCGGATGATTTACGGCGACTGGACGATGATAACGTGTTCCGCAAGCTGCAAGGCCACTGGATCATGGAAATGTCGGAAATGATTGCGACTGCCAATGCCAAAAGCATTGAAGAAATCAAGAGCTTTCTCAGCAAGCAGAAAGAAACCTACAAAATCCCGTATGAAACGCACCCGGCAGACCGTTTGCGGCAATGTGTCTTTGCAGGTATGACCAACCGACAGGATTTTCTCCCCCGTGACCGTACAGGAAACCGACGCTTTATCCCCATCCCGGTGGATGCAGCACAGGCTGAAGTACATATTCTGGATAACGAAGCGGAATCCCGTGCCTATATCGACCAGCTTTGGGCAGAAGCCATGACGATTTACAATAGCGGTGATTATAAGCTGACATTCAGCCCTGCCATGCAGGAAGCCTTGCAGATTTGCCAGAAAGATTTTATGCAAGAAGATACACAGGCGGGCATGATTTATGCGTTTCTGGAGGATTACACGGGTGACCGGGTATGTTCCAAACAGCTTTACGCTGAGGCACTGGGCAATCTGAATCTTCCTGCGGAGTGGGAAAACCGTGCCATCTGTGAGATCATGACTGCAGGAATTGCGAATGGCGAAATCAAGGGGTGGACAGCCCATAAAGCAGCCAAACGCTACCCGAAGTATGGCGTGCAGAAAGGATGGGAACGTGTAACCGCTGCAAAAGTAGATGCAGACGGTTTTGTAGAACTTACAGACGAAGAAGCTCAGCAGATGGGATTTCCATTTTGAAGGGCTGCTTTACATCGTTGGTTACAGGTGTGGTCACATCCTTCATCTGTCAAAAAATTGCATGGTTCCAAATATTTTTCCCTATTTGTAACCATGTAACCTGTAACTGATAAGAAAAAACAAATACGGAAAGTTGCCAGCACATCGCCGCACAAAAAGTTTTCTACCGTGGTTACAGGCTACTGGTTACAAACAAAAATACGGAGGTTTTGCCTATGAAAGAAGTTCGCATTTGCGAAGCAATGAAGTCCCCGGTGGGGACTTTAAGCGACGGAACGGTCTTGCATCAGCAAGATGGAGGGACCAAGTCCCGACAAGTTCCGATCTGGGAGAAAAGCAATCTGACGCTGGAAGAAGCCGCAGCTTATTCCGGCATTGGCATCAATAAGCTGCGCGAAATGAGCGATTCCAAAGACTGCACCTTTGTTCTCTGGAATGGTACGAAACGGCTGTTGAAACGCCGTAGGCTGGATGAACACCTTGACCGATTATTTTCGATTTGACAATAAAAATGAAGTCGGCAGTTGAAAGCACCTCGGCGGTATGGTATGATTAAGCTGTAGGTTGCTTTCTGCCAACAATGGAGGACATAACAATGGCAGAAAGAAGAAAAGACTCAAAGAAGCGTGTTCTAAAGGAGGGTGAATATCAGCGCAGTAACGGAACGTATGAGTACCGCTGGCGCAGTGAAAACGGCAAGCGCAACAATGTGTACGCCAAAAGTCTGGAAGAACTTCGTGAGAAAGAAGCAGAGATTCAGCGTGACCGCAGTGATGGAATCCGTGAAGAAGCGCGGAACGCGACCATCAATGACATTCACGAGCAGTGGCTGCAACTGAAAAAGGGGCTGAAAGCCAATACACTGGTCAATTACGAGTATATGTACAAGATGTACGTATTCCCGGAGTTTGGGAAGCGGAAGGTCGGAAGCCTGAAAAAGTCGGATGTGCGGCGGTTTTACAACGGCCTTGTGGATTCACAGCGTTTGAAAGTGGCAACGGTGGAGAACATCCATACCGTGCTGCATCAGGTGCTGGATTTTGCAGTGGAGGACGAATATCTCCGTATCAATCCATCCGATAATGCGTTGAAAGAACTCAAACAGACGCACAATCTGGACAGTGAACGCCGCAAGGCTCTGACCGCAGGCCAGCAGAAGCTGTTGATGAACTTCTTGAAAAACAGCGAGAAATACAATCACTGGCTTCCCATCATTACCGTGATGGTGGAATGTGGTCTCCGTGCTGGTGAGGCAACGGGTTTGCGTTGGGAGGACATCAACCTTGATGCGGGTGAAATCAGTGTAAATCACACGTTGATTTATTACAGCCACCGGGAGAAAGGTTGTCTGTACGGAATCAATACACCCAAAACGGAAGCTGGAAACCGAATTGTGCCTATGACTCCGGAAGTCAAGGCTGCTTTTGTACAAGAGCGAGAGTATCAGAAGAAAACTGGAATTTCCTGCAAGGTGACGATTGATGGCTATACGGATTTTATTTTTGTAAACCGTTTTGGCGAGTGCCAGCATCACAGCACCATCAATAAAGGCATTGACCGTATCATCCGCGACTGCAACGAGGAACAGTTGGCAAAATGCGAAAGCGGTACAATCAAGCTGAAAAACCTTGTTCTGCTTCCGAAGTTTAGCTGTCATTCCCTGCGTCACACCTGTGCTACCCGGCTTTGCGAGGCCGGAATCAACATGAAGGTCATTCAAGACGTACTGGGCCACGCCGATATTACCACTACCATGAACATCTACACTGAGGCCACAAAAAATCTCAAGAAAAAGGAAATCGACAAGTTTGCAGAGTTCTTATCTGCAACCACGACATTTGAAGGAAAGGAGGAAAATGACTGATGGAAAATAAATCTGCAGCCCCAGTAGCACAGGTTCTTGTTCCGGCAGTGAGTGAGATTCGTTCTCTGCTGGAAGCTTCCCGTAAAAATGTAGCACAGCAAGTCAATCAGGAACTGCTGTCAACTTATTGGAAGATTGGTGAGGTCGTTGTTCGTTGTGAACAAAATGACAGCATCCGTGCTGCATATGGTGAAAAGACCTTATCGCAGCTTTCCAGGGCGTTGACAAAGGAGCTTGGCAAAGGCTTTTCGCGCTCGAATGTTTACAATATGCGGCAGTTCTATCTCAGCTATCCAATTTTCCAGACAGTGTCTGGAAAATTGAGCTGGTCGCACTACTGTGAGCTGTTATTCATTTCCGATAAGGAGAAGCGCAGCTTCTACGAAAAGGAAGCAGTCAATTCTGGATGGTCTGTCCGTGAATTAAGACGCCAGATGGAAAGTTCCCTGTTTGAACGGCTGCTTCTGTCCCGTGGGGATGCAAACAAGGAACAAGTTTTAGCATTGGCTGAAAAAGGTGTGGACTACACTAAGCCGGAGGACATTATCAAGGACCCATATGTATTCGAGTTTTTGGGGCTGCCGGAAGAAAAGCCGTTCCTTGAAAGCGATTTGGAAGCAGCACTGGTGCGGCAAATCGAAGATTTCTTGCTGGAACTTGGCCGGGGCTTTATGTTTGTCGGCACACAGCAGCGTGTCACAGTGAACAACACCCACTACTATGTGGATATGGTGTTCTACAATAAGATTTTGCATGCCTATGTGCTGATCGAGTTGAAAACCACCAAGCTTACGCCCGAAGCTGCCGGACAAATTAATATGTATTTGAACTACTACGCCGCAGAGGTCAACGACCCGGAAGATAATCCTCCTATCGGCATCATCCTCTGCACCGACAAGGACAGCGTAGCAGCCGAGTATGCGCTGGGCGGTTTGTCGAATCAGATTTTTGCATCCCGGTATGTCTTGTATATGCCGAACAAGGAGCAGCTTATTGGACAGGTGGAAGAAGTCTTGAAGCGTTGGCACTCTCACGAAGACGAATAAGTTTACCACCAGCCTTACCACTGACTTACCACCAATTTGAGAATAGCTGTAAACAGTTGCGTAGAGTTGCGAAAAATAAGACCCTTTTTATCTTGCACAAATAAAGGCTTATGAACACTTGTAAACAGCTATAAATCACCACCAGTCAAGCTCCCCACGATGAAGCCGATTGAGCAGTAAAACGCAAAATTAAAACGCAGATACGATGAAATTAAGAACGGATTTCAAGCAACATCTGCGGTACTACACCACAACTACACCAATTTTGGGACGTTTTCCCGAAAAGGAGCCTTACAAAGCGGTGTGGTGTAAGAATCGAATAGGCGGATTGGTGTAGTAGGTACACCGAACCCCAAACGCAAAAATGCGGCAGCTATGTTGTGAAAATACAACGTAGCTGCCGCTTTTTGTTTCGTATAGAGATTTTATGCTGACAGGCAACTTCTCCTGTGGTTAAATCAATTTGTCGTTGGCAAGTGTCAAACACTCCTGATTTGGCATACGCCAAAATTTACGCCAATTTAGCGCAGTTCCTCAAGCAATGCCGTGCAGCCTTCCAGTATATCCTGCCATGTGGTTTCAAAATCTCCCGTGAACCATGGGTCTGCCACTTCACGGGGATGATCCGTATGCGCCATCAGCAGCGAGACTTTATGCTGTGGGTCTCCGCCGACAAGCCGCAGGATGTCGCACAGATTGCTTTCATCCATGCCAATCAGATGATCATACCGTGCATAATCCAGCCGGGTCATCTGCCGGGCGGTCTTGCCGTTGCAGTCGATGCCATGTTCTGTCAGCTTCTGCCGTGCAGGAGGATAGACCGGATTTCCGATTTCCCATGCACTGGTGGCGGCTGATGCGATTTCAAATTGCTCGGATAGTCCTGCCTTGGACGTAAGGTCTTTCATAACATACTCCGCCATCGGGCTTCGGCAGATATTTCCGAGACAAATAAATAAGATCCTGGTCATGCCGGGTCGTTCTCCTTTTGGCTTGCAAAAGCATAGCCGCCGTGGGTAGTGCGGATAAAGCTACCGCAGCCGGCCAGCTTCTTTCGCAGATTGGAAACGGTATTTGCCACGACCTTTAAGGTGTCGTCACAGTTTTGTCCCCACACAGCACGGAAAAGCTCTTCTTTTGAGAAGATTTGTCCTTCGTGGGAGGCAAGCATCAGCAGCAAATCGAACTCCAGTCGTGTAAGGGAGACTTTTCTGCCGTTGCACGACACTTCGTGGGTCATTCCGTCCAGTGTAAGCCCCGGAAGAACCAACTTCTCCCATGAATCAATGGATATTTGCTCTGCCTCGATGTGCTCTCGTTCCAGAAGCATCCGGATCTTCTGCTCCAATTCCGGGTCAGGCTGTCGGGTCTTTATAACGATCATGGCAAACTCCTGCGTGTATTTTACTCTGCGGCGGTATCCATTTTCCGGAGCAGGTTTACCATCTCGATGGCACTGACTGCACAGTCATAGCCTTTATTACCTGCTTTGGTGCCTGCCCGCTCGATGGCCTGTTCGATGTTTTCGGTGGTCAGAACACCAAAGAGGACGGGAACCCCGCTTTCCAGCGAGACCGTGGCAATGCCTTTGGAAACCTCATTGCACACATAGTCGTAATGGCTGGTAGAACCGCGAATCACCGCACCAAGGCAGATCACAGCATCATACTTTCCGCTTTTTGCCATTTTAGAGGCGACCAGTGGGATCTCAAAAGCACCCGGAACCCATGCAACATGAATATCAGCGTCCTGCACATCGTGCCGGAGCAGACCATCCATTGCTCCGCTCAGAAGTTTGGACGTGATAAATTCGTTGAAGCGGGCAGCTACGATACCGACCTTGATATTCTGAGAAACCAGTTTGCCTTCAAATGTTTTCATTTTTAAATACCTCTTTCGTTGTTAATATTCCAGAAGATGCCCCATCCGTGCCTGCTTCGTTTTCAGGTAAAACAGGTCATACGGGGTCGCCGTCATCTGAATGGGTACGCGCTCGGAGATCTCCAGCCCAAACTCGGAGAGCTGATATACTTTGTCCGGGTTATTGGTAAGCAGGCGCAGGCTTTTTACGCCAAGTTCACGGAGGATCTGTGCGCCGAGATAATACTCCCGTTCATCTCCATGGAACCCCAGAGCGAGATTGGCTTCCAGCGTATCCATGCCCTGCTCCTGAAGTTCATAGGCACGCAGTTTGTTGATCAGACCGATGCCCCGGCCTTCCTGCCGCATATAGAGCAGGATACCCCGGCCTTCTTTTTCGATCTGCGTCATGGCAGCGGCCAGCTGCTGGCCGCAGTCACAACGCAAAGAACCAAATGTATCTCCTGTCAGGCATTCCGAGTGGACGCGGCACAGAATATCCTTTCCATCGCCAATGTCACCTTTTACCAGTGCAATGTGATGCTCTCCGTTCAGGCGGCTCACAAAACCATAAGCTCTGAAGGTGCCATACTTGGTGGGCAGGTTCACCGTCGTCACCTGATCGACCAGTTTATCGTGACACTTGCGGTACTCCTGTAAATCACGGATGGTGATGAATTTGATCTGGAAACGCTCTGCCAGCTTTGCCAGTTCAGCGGTGCGCATCATCGTGCCATCCTCCCGCATGATCTCGCAGCACAGGCCGCATTCTTTCAGCCCTGCCAGACGGCACAGGTCAACGGTTGCTTCCGTGTGACCGTTGCGCTCCAGTACACCGTTCTTTTTTGCCAGAAGGGGGAACATATGGCCCGGTCTGCGGAAATCTTCTGCTTTTGCGTGGTCGTCCACACAAGCCATCGCCGTAATGGAACGCTCTGCGGCAGAAATGCCCGTAGAAGTAGAAACGTGGTCGATGGACACCGTAAATGCCGTTTCATGGTTGTCGGTGTTATGCTGCACCATCTGCGGAAATTGCAGCTTCTGGACGAAAGCCTCGGACATCGGCATACAGATCAGACCTTTGCCGTGGGTCGCCATAAAGTTGATGTTTTCAGTGGTGGCAAATTCGGCAGCACAGATGAAGTCCCCCTCGTTTTCACGGTCGGGGTCATCCGTTACCAGAATGATTTTTCCTTGTTTCAGGTCTTGCAAAGCTTCGGGAATGGTATTGAAGTTCATCCTAAACTCTCCTTAAAAGCCGCAGCGCAGCAGTATTTCTTTTGTGAGCGTGTTTTGCTTCGGTGCTTCTGATGGAAGCAGCTTCTCGATATATTTTCCGATAACATCGGTTTCCAGATTGACAAAATCCCCTTTGTGCCGTTGGTTCAGGTTCGTCTGACAGACGGTGTGCGGTATCGTGGACACGGAAAAGCCCGTAGGTTCCACCGCAGCCACGGTCAGGCTGATACCGTCTATTGTGATAGAGCCTTTTTCAACGACATAGCGAAGAATCGCAGAATCTGCATGAATGGTGTACCAGATGGCCGTATCGTCTTTTCGGATATTAGCAATGCGTCCGACGCCATCCACATGGCCTGCTACGATGTGTCCGCCAAAACGTCCGTTGGCCGGCATGGCACGTTCCAGATTGACAGCACTTCCAACGGTGAGCTGCGCAAGCGCAGAGCGGTTCAAGGTCTCGTGCATGACATCCGCAGCAAAGCTATCCGGGAAGAGCTGCCTGACGGTCAGGCAGATGCCGTTGACGGCGATGCTGTCGCCGATCCTGGTTTCTTCCAGAACCGTTTTTGCACGAACAGTCAGTACGGCGGAATGCTGTCCCCGATTGATGGATTTTATTGTTCCGACTTCTTCCACGATTCCGGTAAACACGGGTACTCCACCTCACTTTCGATCAGGAAATCTTCGCCAAGCTGTTCCAATCGGCTGTTCTTCAGGCGGAATGCAGCATCCGGAAACAAAACACCTGCACCCTCAATGGGTGCTTTGGCATTCCTACCTCCGAACAGCTTCGGGGCGATGTAAGCCTGTACCTGCTGCACGATGCCGCTTTCCAGTGCAGACCAGTTCAAGGTTCCGCCGCCTTCCAGCAGAATGCTGTCGATCTGCTCCTGCCCCAGCTGTTCCATCAGTTGCGGAAGATTCACATGACCGCATTGCTCTTCCAGACAAAGGACTCGGCACCCGGTCTGTTGATATGCCGCCTGCTTCTCTGGGTCGCCGCAGCAGGTCGCAAGAATGGTGGGGACCTGTTTGGCGGTCGTGACTACCTGTGATTGCAGCGGTGTCCGCAAATGTGTATCACAGATGATCCGGACGGGATCACGGCCACCCTCTATCCGGCAGGTCAGCAGCGGGTCATCTGCCAGAATGGTTCCGACTCCCACCATAATGCCGCGGAATCGGTGTCGCTGCCGTTGAACATGAGTCCGGGCAATTTCCCCGGTGATCCATTTGGAAGCGCCTGTGTATGTGGCGATTTTTCCGTCCATCGTCATGGCGTATTTCATGGAAACGAAGGGGCGTTTTGTGGTGATATAGTGGAAGAACACCTTGTTCAGCGCATCGCATTCCTCTTGCAGAATATTTTCGGTCACATCTATGCCGTGTGCGCGCAGGATTGCAATTCCTTTTCCGGCTACCAGCGGATTCGGGTCAGCGGAACCCACGACCACCCGGTGAATGCCCGCGTCCAGAATCGCATCCACGCAGGGCGGCTGCTTTCCGTAATGGCAGCACGGCTCCAATGTCACATACATGGTCGCTCCCTGCGGATCTTCGGTGCAGGATGCCAGCGCATTGCGCTCCGCATGAACCTGACCGTATTTCTGGTGCCAGCCCTGTCCGATGATCCTGCCCTCTTTTACGACCACGGCACCCACCATCGGGTTGGGCGATGTCCACCCGCAGCCCTTTTTTGCAAGCTGCAAAGCCAGACGCATATAGTCTTTGTCGTTCATCGTGTTGCCTCCAAAAGAAAAAGCCCTGAACAAAAACGTTCAGGGCAAGCCGAAAAAACACAAGGGATCCTTGTGCAAAAAAGAAAGCTCCAGAATGCAAACGCATCCCAGAGCAGCCTCCACAAGCGCAGGACCGTACGGGTTCTGCACTTGATATCTTCTTTCATCCAGACTGTACTGTCGGCTTCGGAGTTTCACCGAATCATGCCTTACGGCTCGTGGGCTGTACCACCGGTAGGGAATTGCACCCTGCCCTGAAGATTTATGATTCAATTACAGCGGCATTATAGCACGGCTTCTTTCGGATTGCAAGGGCATTCTGCAAACCGGGACGAAACCGGGATGAAGATGGTTTGAGGGTGGGAATGAAACTTTTTGGCTGTTGTTGCCTTGTCAAGAGGGCTGGCACTGTCCAGCCCTCTCTCTTTTTTCCAAAGTTTTCATTGTTTTTTCTTGCACACTGCCGAAAGTGACGTATTCTCAAAACTTTTTGTTGACACGGCTCGATTTTTGTGGTAATCTATCCCAACAATTGAATATAACATATTTTTACATATTCGTTCAGACCCTGCGGGGCTGAACATCTTGGCTTTCAGCCGTTACATAACCGACTAGCATGACCTTCCAGAAAAAGCGAAGGCAGGGCTGGTCTGTTTTTGTGACGGCTTTTTTGTTGCCGTTTTGCCCGTTGGACCTTGAAAACCGCGTGACCGTCTGCATGGGATACCCGGCGATGCCCCCCAGTGGGAGAGCCGGAAAACGCCGCCGGAAGGGGGCAGGAAATCTATGCAGGGAGAACGGCAGAACGTTGATTTCTCAGTTGCGGAGTAAAGCGATGTACTCAAAATGAGCACATCGTTTTCCGTAACGCCAATGAAAGGACGGAATGCCTATGAGTAATTTTACCCCTGCATGGTTCAAGAAAGGCTTTTTCAACGAATCCCTGTTTTGTGACGATTTTCTGAGCACCCACCAACTGCTTTACTCGAATGGCGCATTTTTCACCCCGGACGGCAGAATGGTGGACCCCATGCCCCTGCGGTGTGAGATCTTCGAGATGATGCGTGAATACGTCGGGGCGAACCTTGCCAAGAAGGTCACCAATGTGGTGGATGTGCTGAAGCTGGCGGCACAGGTGGAGGACTTCCCGCCTGTCACTGGCCGCATCGCACTGGCAAACGGCACCCTGTATCTGGACGGCACCTTTCAGGAGGGCAAGCCGGAGATCGTCCGCAACCGGCTCCCGGTCAGGTATGATCCGAAAGCTCCACAGCCCACCCATTGGCTGCGGTTTCTGTCCGACCTGCTCTACCCGGAGGACATTCCCACTGTGCAGGAGTTCATCGGCTACTGCCTGATCCCCAGCAACAAGGGACAGCGCATGATGGTCATTAAGGGCAGCGGCGACGAGGGCAAGTCGCAAATCGGCGTGGTGCTGTCCCGGCTGTTCGGCTGCAACATGAAGGATGGCAGCATCGGCAAAATCTCGGAGAACCGCTTTGCCCGTGCCGATTTGGAGCACACCCTGCTCTGCGTGGACGATGATATGCGGATGGAAGCCCTGCGCTAGACCAACTATGTCAAGTCCATCGTGACCGCACAGGGGCAGATGGATTTGGAGCGCAAGGGCAAGCAGAGCTATCAGGGCTGGATGTACGCCCGCCTGCTGGCGTTCAGCAACGGCGATCTGCAGGCATTGTATGACCGCTCGGACGGTTTCTACCGCCGACAGCTTATCCTGACCACCAGAGAGAAACCTCTGTCTCGTGCGGTCGACCCGGACATTGCCGAGAAGATGGCTGCAGAGGGCGAGGGTATCCTGCTATGGGCATTTGAGGGCTTGCAGCGGCTGGTGAAGAACGGCTTTCAGTTCACCGAGAGCGACCGTGCCAAGCGCAACCGGGAACTGGTGAAGCGGGATAACAACAATGTGTTTGATTTCCTCGAATCCGAGGGCTACATCCGCCTGAAGGCGGATGCCTGCACCAGCTCGAAAGAGC